>Ga0209344_10002693_pt1 | contig 19164 bp, 19 predicted proteins | sample Cruoilmetagenom6_FD_187293 | JGI IMG/M metagenome (GOLD analysis project Ga0209344, IMG submission 187293) | Oil polluted marine microbial communities from Coal Oil Point, Santa Barbara, California, USA - Santa Barbara Oil Seep Sample 6 (SPAdes)... | ecosystem: Environmental > Aquatic > Marine... | reverse complement strand
TTTGTAATGCCTTCGTAAGGGTCAGTCAGCGTGCCGTCGAGGTCGAAGTAGACGTGCGTGGTCATCGGCGTAGCATACAATTACGGACGTGCGAAAGGGGAAGAACATGACCAGGAGCAAGGCATTCGTCTTTGTCCAGGTGACCGGCTGGTTGTTCCTCGCATACCTCGTGTATGCGCAGGGGATCACGGCCCTCAACTACGACTACGGCGTCGCGATGGGCACACAGGAGTCGGCGGAGAATATTACGCAGGTCGGCATCGCGTTCTGGTATGGCTTCGCGGTGGGCGACGCGGTCTTTTATATTCCGCTGTTGCTGGCTGGGCTCATAGGGTTCGGCCGAAACCTGCAATGGGGTAAGAGCGCGATGATCGCTGCAATGAGCATCACGGTGTACTGGCCGATCGTCTGCCTCGTTGCGGTCATTACCGCACGGGGAGCACCGGGCTGGACGCTACCGAAAGAAGCCGAGTACTGGGTGGTACTGCCGATTATAGTGGCCTGGGCGGCGTGGGTTCTGTGGTGGCTGATCAGGTCGCCGAGCGAGAAGGCTTAAAACGAGAATCGCAGCGCCAGGGTCGTAGCGCCGATGTCGACGTCGTAGATCGGTGCCACCAGGCTTCGGTCCCGCGCGAACGGGTCCGTCTCCAAATCGATGGTCAGGTGACGAGACGAGTGAAAACGCAGCCCGATACCGGCATGCCTGGAGACCAGGTCGTGTGTCAGGTAGGTCAGATCAAACGGGGTTTGCTCTCTGCGCGCTGGCCGGAATAACTCCCAGCCACTGTCACCCAGGGCGACCACGCGCTCATCGGCGTCGATGTAGCTTGCGTGACCAAGTGTCTCAGCCTGTGTGTTCGTCGCGAACAGCGCGAGTAACAATGCGGTCCCTGCATAGTGCTTCGACATAATCCATCCTGGAATCGTCGGAAGTTATTTGCAGGGTAATTGAAAGGGGCCGGACTGGCGCGAAGACCCGTCACATTTCATGCGGCTACCGCCGAGGCTGGAAAATGGTTGTGCAGAAATGATTTATCATGCCCGCACCCACGCGTGCTGCAGGTTGGAGTGAGACAATGAGCGCCACAATTAGTGAGTCAGAGAGCGACCTTGATGAGGTCGCCGAGCGCTACGCAGTGGCGATTACGCCTGTCCTGCAGGAGTTGATCGACGCCGAGTCATACAACGGCCCGGTGTCTCGACAGTTCATTCCCGACAAGAGGGAGCTGGATCGGGGGCCACTTGACCTGGCCGATCCAATAGGCGACCAGTCACACTCACCCGTGCCCGGTGTGGTGCATCGCTACACAGACCGCGTCCTGCTAATGCCCACGCGGGTCTGTGCCGCTTATTGCCGATTCTGTTTTCGGCGCGAAGTCGTCGGAAAGCAGGACAGCGCATTGCTAGGGGACGAGCAGATGGCACTTGCCATGCAATACATTCGGGATCATGAGGAGATCTGGGAGGTCATTCTGTCAGGCGGAGACCCCCTGGTCTTGTCACCACGACGACTCGAGGCGATCCTCACCGAACTGCGCTCGATAGAGCATGTTCGCGTCGTCCGTGTGCACACTCGCATACCACTCGTGTCACCGGAGCGAATTACGCCCGCGCTGACGGGAGTCCTGCGTGATGCCGCGCCGTTGTTCGTCGTTCTGCATGCGAATCACGCGGATGAATTCACAGACAAGGGACAAGCTGCCTGCGCACGGCTTGTCGACGCCGGCATGCCAATGCTCGGCCAGACTGTCCTGCTTCAGGGCGTTAATGACAATGCCTCGGCTCTCGAGATGCTAATGCGGACCTTCGTCGAGAACAGGATCAAACCCTACTATCTGCACCACACCGACCGAGCGAACGGCACGAGCCACTTTCGTACCAGTATTGAGCGTGGCCGCGTGTTGACGGCCGCAATGCGTGGCGGTATATCAGGGATCTGCCAGCCAACCTACGTTCTCGATATTCCGGGTGGTCATGGCAAGTCACCGATCGGCAAGGATTGCATCCGCAGCACCGGCGACGGTATCGAGGTCATGGATTACGAAGGAAATTGGCATGGTTACGAACGCTAATCAGCCGGGCCACCCCGATAGCTACTACGTGGCCACGGCAATGGGTATGGAAGAAAGGCCCGCACTTGAAGAGGAACTGACAGCAGACGTCTGCGTTATCGGTGGTGGATTTACCGGTCTGTCAGCGGCGCTGAACCTGGCCGAACTGGGGATGGATGTTGTCGTCCTCGAAGCGGAGCGAATCGGCTATGGTGCCTCCGGCCGCAACGGGGGGCTTGTCGGCAGCGGGCAGCGCCAGGATGTGCTGGATACCGAGGAACAGTTCGGTTTGCCTCTCTCACAACAGCTCTGGAACTTCGCCGAGCTTGCCAAGGAAGAAATACGCAGCCGGGTCGAAAAGCACAGCATTGAGTGCGACCTGCAAAAGGGCCAGCTTCTGGGTGTGCACAAAAAAGGCTACCTCGGTTACGCGCAGGAATTGGCCGATACGCTAACCGAACATTATGAGTACCCCTTCTGCCGCGCGCTCAACGCGGACGAAACGAAGGAATATATTGCCACCGACGATTTTCTCGAAGGATTTTATGACCCTGGGGCGCTGACGATCCATCCCCTCAACTACACGCTCGGACTCGCTCGTGCCGCGAGTGAAGCCGGGGTTCGCATTTTCGAAAACTCGCGCGTGCAGTCCTACACTCACACCGACCCGGCAATCATCACAACTGCGACCGGTCGCGTGAAAGCGTCATTCATCGTCCTGGCCTGTAACGGTTATCTTGCCGATCTTGAGCCGCGCTCGGCGGGCAAGATCATGCCGATCAACAATTTCATGATCGCAACTGAATCGCTGGGTGAAGAACGTGCCCGCGAGGTGATCAATGGGCGCTTCGGTGTACACGATACGCGCTTCGTCGTGAATTACTTCAGGATGTCCGACGATCACCGCTTGTTGTTCGGCGGCGGTGAGAACTATCGACCCGGGTTCCCGAAAGACATCGCGAAAGTCGTGCGGCCTTACATGCTCAAGCTATTCCCGCAGCTCAAGGATGCAGGCATCGACTATGCCTGGGGCGGCACCCTGTCGGTCACCGTCAATCGCCTGCCGCACCTCGGGCGACTTGAACCGAATGTGTTCTTCGGTCAGGGCTATTCTGGCCACGGTATACCGACCGCCAACTTCGCGGGCAAGGTTATCGCCGAAGCAATTTGTGGTGTTGCCGGGCGTTTTGATGTTTTTGCCAACCTCCCGATACGCACATTTCCCGGCGGTACCTTGCTGCGCTACCCGGGCATGGTGCTCGGCATGTTGTATTACACGCTGCGGGACCGGTTCTAGGATGTCCAGGCCGCGTGAGTAGACCAGTCCAAACGGCCGTTGTTACTGGCGGAGGCCACGGGATTGGCCGGGCCATTTGTCGGCGCTTGCATCGCGACGGCGCCACCGTGGTTGTCGTCGATCTTGACAGCACTGCTGCTGCGACTGTGGCGGCCGAAATTGGTGGCGACGCGCGCGGCGTCGATGTTGCGGACGAAAAAGCAATGCTCGCGCTTGTTGACGAAGTGGAGCAGGACATTGCGCCCATTGATCTCTTCGTATCGAACGCAGGCGTGGCGTTCGGCGACGGTGAAAGCGGCGCCATCTCGGCAGAAGGCGGCCTGAACCCGGTCGACGATCGTTGGGAGGCTTGCTGGCGGGTCAACGTCATGGCACATGTCTACGCTGCGCGGGCCCTGGTGCCACGCATGCGTGAAAGAGGCGGCGGACATCTCATCAATATTGCGTCCGCAGCCGGACTGCTGAGCCAGATAGGTGATGCCGCCTATTCGGCCACCAAGCATGCGGCTGTCGCCTTCGCTGAGTCGCTCGCAATCGACTATGGCGAACACGGCATCAACGTGTCGGTGGTCTGTCCGCAAGCCGTCGCAACACGCATGATCGGTATCAAAGACGACTCGGAGTCAACGGATGGCGGTTTCGGCGGCAACGACGTGGACGGCATCATGAGTGCCGAAGACGTTGCCGACACTATTGTCGAGGAATCCCTTGCCGGGCGATTCCTGATTCTCACGCATCCACAGGTCGCGACCTATTTCGAGCGCAAGGCGAGCGACCACGACCGCTGGATAAGCGGCATGCAGAAGTTTCGGCAAAAACTGAAAGGCCAGGGCCTGTAAACAGCCCCTAGGGCGAGCCGCTCGCCTGCCAGATCACAGAAGATCGCTGGCCCGAACGGCAGTAGGCCAGTACATGGCCTGTGCTGGCCGCAACGGCATTGCGAAAGTTCTCCACCATCTCCACGGTCAGGCCACTGCGAGCGATGGGTATGTTGTGGAATGCTACGCCATGCGCTTCGCACTCGGCGGCGACTGCTGCAATAGTCGGCTGGCCGAGATCTTCCCCGTCTGGGCGGTTGCAGATAATCGTTGTGAAGCCGTCGGCCGCAAGCGCAGCCACATCACCCGGTTGGATTTGCGAAGAAACGGCGCAGTTTTCGCTCAGGCGATAAATAGTCATAGTGTCAGTCCTAATGCGGCTGGCGCCGACCGCAAGAGAATATAGATTCCCATGACGATCAGGAAGTAGCCAAACCAGCGTTTGAGTTTGTCTTGTTGCAGTCGTCGTGCAAGCCGGCTGCCCACAACGCTGCCGAGGATGCCGATTACGGTGACGACCAGCAGCGTGGTCCAGTCCAGTTGCAGCGACTGCTGTTCGAGTACGTCCATGTACTTGTAGAACCCGCTGAAGGATTTCAGCGCGATGATGATCAGGCTCGTCGCTACAGCCCGGTGCATGCTGAGCCCGCCGAGAAGCACGAGCGCCGGGACGATGAGGAAGCCGCCGCCGACGCCGACAAGTCCCGTAATCACGCCGACGACAAGTCCATCTGCGGCGATCTTCCATGCGGCGCGCTCGCGGCGGTCGGAATGCTCGAGATCCATGGGTCGCAACATGAACCAGGACGCCGTGAGCATAACCATGGCAAACAATGCCAATTGCATGGCACCCGACAGGTAGGCGGCCAGGACGGCGCCGAGGAATGTGCCGAGCATTCCCGGCACACCGAAGATGGCAACGCTGCGCCACTGGATGAAGCCGCCACGCAGGAACTGCAGGCCGCCTGCCAGCGCAATGCTGCCCACGATAAACAGTGAGCCGGCAATAGCGACCTTCTCGTCCTGCCCGAGCAGGTAGACAAGTACGGGAACGGTAAGAATGGAACCGCCCGAACCGAGCAGGCCCAGGCTTAGTCCGATCGCGAGTGCACCGGGCAATGCCAGCAGTAAGTCCATGGTGGGTCGTCCCGCGGGTCAGACCGCGTCGAGCGGTATCTTCAGATAGCGAATGTGGTTGTCTTCGGGCTCGGGGAGCTCACCCGCCCGCAGGTTGACCTGCAGGGATGGCAGGATGAGCTTTGGCATGCCGAGCTGGCTGTCCCGTCCCTCGCGCATGGCGATGAACTCGTCACGGGTCACTTTGTCATTGATGTGAATATTGCTCGCGCGTTGCTCGGCGACGCTGGTTTCCCAGGCATATATGTCGCGCCCGGGCGCCTTGTAGTCGTGGCACATGAACAGGCGCGTATCCTCTGGCAGGGCGAGTATCTTCCGGATCGATTCATAGAGCTGCACCGCACTGCCACCCGGGAAGTCCGTGCGGGCGCTGCCGAAATCCGGCATGAACAACGTGTCGCCGACAAAAGCAGCGTCGCCGATAACGTAAGTGATACAGGCTGGCGTGTGCCCTGGCGTCGCGATAATGCGGCCAGCGATATCGCCAACCCGGAATGTCTCGCCGTCCGCGAAGAGGTGCTCGAACTGGCTTCCATCGGTTGCAAGGTCCTTAAGATTGAACACGCCCTTAAACGCTTCCTGTACGGCCGCGACTTCTTCGCCAATCGCAGCTTTGCCGCCCAGCTTTTCCCGTATATAGGGTGCGCCGCTCAGGTGGTCAGCATGGACATGCGTCTCGAGGACCCAGTCGACGCTCAGTTTGTTGTCGGTGACGAAGGTAACCACTTCGTCGGCCGACGTGGTGGATGTGCGGCCTGACGCGGGATCGAAGTCCAGCACAGGGTCGATGATTGCGGCGCGCCCGGTCGCAACGTCACTGACCACGTAGGTGACCGTGAAGGTCGCCTCGTCAAAGAACGGCTTTACGTTTGGTTTGAGCATGAGTCTCAGCCAGGAACAGGAAAGATTCTATATTATAAAAAGCTAATATATAGGTGTCAATTCGCGATCAGTGCATCGCGAATCTGGTCGATCTGCGGCGTCAGTTTCGGCGGCGCTTTACCAAGGCAATGCTTGTCACGCGGACAGTTGGAGCTGCGTTGGCAGATGATCGTCGCGTCCTTTGAGGATCCTTCCTCGATCCAGCCGATGTTCAGGATCTTGGAGATGCTCTCCAGTTGCTTGCGCGCCTCGGTCGGAATCGGTGCGGTACCGCCACCCTGGTTGCAGCTTGCTTCGATCATGTCGATGGTTTCGGCAGGATCGATGTTCTGTGCCGTCAATGCCGGCGCCAGGTCTACGCCCGCGCACAACACGTGTGGGTTGCCCGCGGCATCCTTGCTGCGAATCGACTCACAGCAGTAAAGTCGTTTGTCGTCGCCGGACCGCAATACGGATATTTGTGCCGATGGTTTGTTGGAACGCGAATTGAGCATGCGAAACACGGCCCAGTGCTGGCACGGATCCGACACCAGACGCATGTTGCCCCAGGGCAGGGGAATGCCGTTGCCTCGATACACGGCGCGGAGGTTGCCCGGTGGGTAGGCGTCAAAGTAATGCCAGAATGGGTAGGGTGACACGCTCGACATGCGACGCATGACCAGCGTGTTGGTCAGCTCGGCCTTGTCACCCGAGTCGATCGCATAGGAATTGCGCGCGAGGAATTGGCGAAACGGTGTCTTGGGTGCCAATAAGGCAGCGGCGAAGTAACTGCACTCGAAGTCACGCCATGCATACAGTATGTCCTTGGCGTCGACATTCAGGGAGTCGGAATCGTGACGACGCCCCGAGACGCGCCCGCCGGATACCTGCGGTGCCCTGGCGCCGTCGCCATCGTGCAGGACCTTGTGTCCTATCTGGTTGGCAAGGTCGAACTTGAGTCGTGACGGATTGTTCTCGAGGACACGATTCAGGAACACCTTGTTAGGTGCGTCGTAGAAGGAACGCACGAGGGTACTCAGGGGGCGGTCACCATCGCCTTTATCCTTGAACGTCGAATTATCGAACCACTGAATCTCGAGGCCGAGTTCTTTCGCGATCGCGAACACATCGTCTACGTGCATCGGAAAGTGTTTCCGACCGACGCGCTCGGCGGCGCGCTCGATATCCGGGAACCGGTTCTGGTTCTGTTCCTGGTGGGCGCGAATCAGCAGGTGTGCGAATTGCCGCCCGGTCGTGCCGGTCTGGGCCAGGAGTTCAGGTATCGCCAGCTGCAACAGCGACTCGGAAAACAGGAAGCCGGGCTCGAGCGGCATGCCACTGACAGCGGCGGTGGGCGCGGTATCAATGGCCTCGTCATCCAGTGACTCGTCGAAGAACCAGTTCGTGTCCTTCTGGAAAATCTCCGCAATAATCTCGAGCAGGCGTTCGGAGGGGACCCGCTTCCCGTTCTCGATCATCGACAGGTAGGACACTGACGGGCCTGCCTCGGCGTCTATCTGTACGCAGCGTACCGAGAGGTCTTCCAGTGTCAGTCGATTGCGTTTCCTCAAGGACTTGATCTTGGTGCCCAGGAAGTGTGCCTTGCGCCTGAGTCCCTGTTGAGCGGTCATATTCGAGTCCTGTCTGTAAAATTAACTACGTCAAATTTCATCTGTGAAATTTTAGCCTTTCTATTGCTAATATATCCAGCTGCATTTGACAGCAGCTTGCCTTACAGGAGGTAATGCGCGTGCAATCAGCCACGGTTAATAAAATGAGTAGTGAGGACACCGGAAATCCCAGTGAACTGACGATTTCCCCGATTTTTGCGCAGTTCGTCGAAGATGAACTCCTGCCGGCGATCGGCATTGATCCTGGTACTTTCTGGTCCGGGCTTGAGTCGGTCATCGCTGATCTGACGCCACTCAACCGGGCGCTACTCGAGAAACGCCACGAGATTCAGCAAGCCATTGATGACTGGCATGACGCGAGGCGCAGCGCAGCCTGGAACCACGATGAGTACATCGAATTCCTGAAGGAAATCGGCTACCTCGTGCCCGAAAGCGAACCGTTCACCATCGAAACTGAGAACGTAGACCCGGAAATCGCCGAGGTCGCGGGACCGCAACTCGTCGTCCCGGTTTCGAACCCACGGTTTGCGATCAACGCGGCCAATGCGCGCTGGGGGAGTTTGTACGACGCGCTTTACGGCACAGATGCAATTAGTGAAGACGACGGGCAACAGCGTGCCGGCAAGTACAACCCCGCACGTGGCGCTGCAGTTATTCGCTATGCAACCGAGTTTCTCGACGCCACCTTGCCCCTCGACGGTGTCAGTCATGCCGACGTGAATGCCTATGGCCTGGATTACACCGATGACGGTCACGTGTTCGTGGCTTCGCTGGCTAACGGTGAGGCGGTCGGGCTCGTTGATGCATCGCAGTATGCGGGTCACCGGGGTGACGGTGGGCGCTGCAGGTACCTGTTCCGCAATCACGGCCTGCACGCTGAGATTCTCATCGATGCGGAACATCCCATCGGCAAGGACGCCACGGCGAATCTCGCTGACATTATTCTCGAATCGGCGTTAACCGCGATCCAGGATTGCGAGGACTCCGTAGCGGCCGTCGATGCGGAAGACAAAGTAGCCGTCTATCGGAACTGGTTGGGTCTGATGCAGGCAGATCTTGAGACGACCTTCGACAAGGGCGGCAAGATGATGACGCGTTCGCTTGAGCCAGATCGCGTCTACACCGACCCACAAGGTCAGGTGCTGGCATTAACGGGGCGCAGCCTGATGCTGGTGCGCAATGTCGGCCACCTGATGACGACCGATGCTGTACTCGGTGCTGATAACAACGAGGTATTCGAGGGGATACTCGATGCAGTCGTCACTACTGCCTGCGCGATGACAGATCGCCGCCGCGACGGCATGCAGCCTAACAGTCAGTCCGGCAGCATTTATATCGTCAAACCCAAGATGCACGGTCCGCATGAAGTTGCTTTCACGGATACGCTGTTTGGTCGTGTCGAAGAACTCTTCAAGCTGGAGCCGAACACGCTCAAAGTCGGCGTCATGGACGAAGAGCGCCGCACAACCGCCAATCTCGCCGAATGCATCCGCGCCGTGCGCAAGCGCATCGTGTTCATCAATACAGGCTTTCTCGATCGTACGGGCGACGAGATTCATACGAGCATGCATGCTGGTACGGTGCCGCGGAAAGAGACGATCAAGCAGGAACCCTGGATCCTCGCTTACGAGGATCGAAACGTTGATGTTGGTATTGCCTGCGGGCTGCCCGGCAGGGCCCAGATCGGCAAGGGAATGTGGGCGATGCCGGACGAGATGCGGCAAATGCTCGATACCAAGCAAGCACATCCGGAAGCAGGTGCCAATTGTGCGTGGGTGCCTTCACCCACGGCGGCAACGCTGCACGCAATGCACTACCACGCGGTCGACGTACGTGCCCGCCAGGAAGAACTTGCGAAACGGGAGATGGCGAGTCTTGACGACATCCTGACTCCACCACTCGCTGATGTTAGCGGCTTGACGGCCAGGGAGATCCAGGACGAGCTCGACAACAACGCACAGGGCATCCTCGGCTACGTTGTCCGCTGGATCGACCAGGGTGTTGGTTGTTCGAAAGTCCCTGACATCAACGATGTCGGCCTCATGGAAGATCGCGCTACGTTGAGAATCTCAAGCCAGCACATGGCCAACTGGTTGTTGCACGGCGTGGTGACACGGGAGCAGGTGCTCGAGACATTTACGCGCATGGCGAAAACCGTCGACAGGCAGAATGAGGGTGATGCATCATACGAACGTATGAGTGACGACTACGCCTCAAGCATCGCTTTCCAGGCTGCCTGTGCACTGGTGTTCGAGGGCTGTGACCAGCCCAGTGGCTATACAGAGCCTCTCCTGCACCAGTTTCGCCGGCAGAAGAAAGCGGAGCTTGCCGGCTGACGCAGGTCCGCAGTGCGCGTCTCTGCAGTATTCCTGATTCTGTTGCTGGCCACCCCGGCACAGGCCGTTGATTCTGTCAGCGTGGCCGTTGCCAGCAACTTCGCTCGTTCCGCGACGGAACTGGCCGAGCGCTTCCGAGCCGAGACGGGAATCGATGTGCGCCTGAGCAATGGCTCTACCGGCAAGCTTTACGCGCAGATCCTGAACGGTGCTCCCTTCGACGTCTTCCTCGCCGCTGACACCGAGCGTCCGGCTCGCCTCGAGCACACCGGACATGCCGTCGCCGGGGCGCGGTTCACGTACGCGACTGGTGCGCTCGTTCTATGGTCACGCAGCGCAAGCGATTGTCACGCTCTTCTAAGCGACGAGAATAGCGGGCGCATTGCGTTGGCAAATCCGAAGACGGCGCCATACGGAAAGGCGGCGGTAGAGTTTCTTTCCTCCGCGGGTTACTGGGACTCAGTATCCAAACGAGCCGTTTACGGCGAGAACATCAATCAAACACTGCAATTCGTCGCGACCGGGAATGCCGTCATGGGACTCATCGCGAAATCGCAACTCAATGCACCACAATTACCCGAGGCCGCGTGCACCTGGGAGATACCTTCCTCGTCCTATTCGAATCTTGAGCAGCAGGTCGTGCTGTTGCTGCGGGCGGCGGACAACGACAATGCCCGGCGTTTTTTCGAGTTTCTGCGCTCGGATGCTGCCCTGGAAATAATCGGGCGGCATGGCTACGAGGTATCACCGTGAATATCTTCGGGCCGATGTGGTTGTCGATTCAACTGGCCTTTTTCACGACGGCGATCCTGCTTGTCATCGGTACACCCATCGCGTGGTGGCTTTCGCAAACCAGGGCTCGCCTGAAACCTGCGGTCCAGGCAATCGTCGCCATGCCGATCGTATTGCCTCCTACCGTACTTGGGTTCTACCTGTTGATTCTTCTCGGGCCGGATGGCGCGATTGGAAGCTGGTGGGTGCAGCTGACGGGCAGCGCACTGACGTTTTCTTTCACGGGGCTCGTCGTCGCATCCTGTATCTATAGCCTGCCGTTTGCCGTGCAGCCTATGCAGAACGCGTTCGAGTCCCTGCCGAGAAAGTATCTCGAACGGGCATGGACACTCGGCGCGTCGCGCCTCGACGCGTTTTTCACTATCGCCGCGCCGTTGTCTCTGCGCGGATTCATCAGCGGCATCGTCCTGAGTTTCGCGCACACGCTGGGGGAGTTCGGCGTGGTGCTCATGGTCGGTGGCAACATCCCGGGCGAGACGCGGGTTATTTCAATCGCGATCTACGATCACGTCGAGTCACTGAACTATGCGGCAGCGCATCGAATGTCGCTGCTCCTGGTTGGATTTGCGTTCGTGGTTCTGGTGACGATGTTTGTGCTCAACCGGCGCTGGGGTGAACGATGATTCGCCTCCGGCACAAGCTCAGAAAGGAGAACTTCGCACTCGATGTCGACGTCGAAGTTCCGGACACCGGAATCACGGGTATCTTTGGTGAATCTGGTTCGGGCAAGACGACCCTTCTCAGGTGTATTGCCGGACTGGAACAAGGGGATGGTCTTCCGGTCCACAAGCGTAACGTCGGTTACGTGTTCCAGGAACCGGGGCTGTTCCCGCACCTGAGTGTACGCGGCAACATCGAGTACGGTGCGCGGCGCGCCAGGACGCACAGGGTCGAAAGTGTACCTGTCGTCGAAATGCTCGGTATCGGTAACCTGCTCGATCGCAAGCCGGACTCCCTGTCCGGCGGAGAAGCCCAGCGCGTCGCGATTGCGGCGGCTCTGCTTCGTTCACCGGATCTTGTGCTCATGGATGAACCGCTCGCGTCACTGGATCGCAAACGCAAGGATGAACTGCTGCCTTACTTCGATCGCCTGCACGACGAATTATCCGTGCCGGTCGTTTACGTCAGTCACGATATCGAAGAGATCAGCCGGCTCTGCGATCACCTGGTTTTGCTTGAAGGCGGCAAGGTGGCGGCCAGCGGCAACCTGTTCGACGTAGTCTCGCGTGTCGACATGCCCGTCTTATCCGGGAGAAATGCGGGTGTTGTTCTTTGGGCAACCCCGATGGACCACGAAGACGGGCTGACCAGATTCGATTTCGGGGACGGCAATATCTGGGTACCCGGCACGTTCGAGAAGCGCGGAAATCCACTCCGGTTGCGAATCGCCGCGAGCGACGTCAGTATCGCTCGCGACAGGCCGACATCGTCGACGATCCTCAACATCCTGCGCGCAACCATCGATGAAGTGCACGCCGTTAATACAGCAACCGCACTCGTCCGCCTGGGCGTCGGCAACCAGAGCCTGCTAGCACAGGTGACCAACCGCTCCGTGAGCCGCCTGGAGCTGCGCCCGGGCGACCAGGTGTTTGCACAGATCAAATCGGTAACGGTCCGGCATTGAGCCGCACGGTGTGAAATTCACACTGTCAAATTTTTCTTGTGAAATTTACACTGAAGCCTATGTAGACTGTGTCCAGCAGGCTTAACCTGAGCCTGCGCGCAGATTTCAACACGAGGATACCGTCATGTCTCAGTACTCTGAGGACATCCAGGCCGCAGCAGGCCTGATAGCCAGCCAGGGCAGCGCCTGGGAAGCCATTGACCCGGAAAGCGTTGCGCGCATGAAAGCGCAGAACCGTTTCCAGACTGGCCTGGACATCGCGAAGTACACAGCGAAAATCATGCGAGAGGATATGGCTCGATACGATGCTGACCCTGCGCAATACACGCAGTCGCTTGGCTGCTGGCACGGCTTTATCGGCCAGCAAAAGATGATTTCGATCAAGAAGCACTTCGGCACCACCGACCAGCGCTACCTGTACCTGTCAGGCTGGATGGTTGCGGCCCTGCGTTCCGAATTCGGTCCGCTGCCCGATCAGTCAATGCACGAGAAGACGACCGTGCCCGATCTGATCGAAGAACTGTATACATTTCTGCGCCAGGCGGATTCTCGTGAGCTCAGCGGACTGTTCCGCGAGCTGGACAAGGCGCGCAAGGAAGGCAACGCGGTCCAGGAGCAGGACGTCAAGAAGCGCATCGAGAACTTCCAGACGCATGTCGTGCCGATTATCGCTGACATCGACGCCGGCTTCGGCAATGCCGAGGCAACCTACCTGCTGGCGAAGAAGATGATCGAAGCCGGTGCTTGTGCCCTGCAGATTGAAAACCAGGTGTCGGATGAGAAGCAGTGTGGTCACCAGGACGGCAAAGTAACGGTCCCGCATGAAGACTTCATCGCGAAGATCCGCGCACTGCGCTACGCATTCCTCGAACTCGGTGTCGACGATGGCATCATCGTGGCGCGTACCGACTCACTCGGAGCCGGTCTCACGAAGCAGATCGCCGTAACACACGAGAAAGGTGATCTTGGCGACCTGTACAACTCGTTCCTCGACTGCGACGAAGTGACGCCCGAGGACTTGCAGAATGGTGACGTGCTGATGAAGCGGGACGGGAAGTTTGTTCACCCGAAACGTCTGCCGAGTAACCTGTTCCAGTTCCGCGAGGGCACCGGTGAGGATCGCTGCGTACTCGATGGCATCACCTCGCTGCAGAACGGTGCCGACCTCCTGTGGATTGAGACCGAGAAGCCGCACATCGGCCAGATCGGCGGCATGGTAAATCGCATCCGCGAGGTCATCCCGAACGCAAAACTGGTTTACAACAACAGCCCGTCGTTCAACTGGACGTTGAATTTCCGCCAGCAGGTCTTCGACGCCTGGCAGGAAGAAGGCAAGGATGTTTCGGCGTACGATCGCGACCAGCTGATGAGCGTCGACTACGACGGCACGGACCTTGCCGAAGTCGCCGACAAGAAGATCCAGACCTTCCAGGCCGATGCGGCTCGCGAGGCTGGCATCTTCCATCACCTGATCACGTTGCCGACGTACCACACGGCGGCACTGTCAACCGATACCCTTGCGAAGGAGTACTTCGGTGAGCTGGGTATGCTTGGCTACGTCCTCCATGTGCAGCGCGAGGAGATCCGACAGGGCATCGCGTGCGTCAAGCACCAGAACATGTCCGGATCGGACATTGGCGACGATCACAAGGAGTACTTCGCCGGAGAAGCTGCCCTCAAGGCCGGCGGTGAGCACAATACGATGAACCAGTTTTCCTGATTCATTGGCACAAGAGTGAACGAAAGGGCGCAACAACTGTTGCGCCCTTTTTCAATGTGCCACTAAACTGCGCTCATGCGAACGACCGCCAAGCTGCGACAATTCATAAAGAAGCACCGTTCTGGCACGTTGCTGAACGTGGTGTTCTTCGTCGCGGTATTTGTCGCGATCAGCGCATTCCAGGCTCGCAACATGCTCTCGACATCCGCCACGCCGGCACCGGCCCTCAGTGGCTCATTGTTGCGTGGCGGTAGTTACGACCTTTCTGCTGCCAGGGACCGACCGGTACTGGTTTACTTTTTCGCGCCCTGGTGCAGAATTTGCGCTGCAAGTTCCGGCAACCTCGAACGTCTGCGACGCATGCGTGACACAGAATCTCTCGAGATCGTAACCGTGGTTCTCGATTGGCAAAGTCTCACCGAAGTGAGCGACTACGTTGAGCGACACGAACTGGACCTGCCGGTCATACTTGGAAGCAATGAGACAGCACAGGAATGGCGTGTCTACGCTTTTCCGACGTATTACGTCCTCGACAGTGATCATCGTATCAAGCGCCGTGACCTGGGCTACAGCACACAGCTGGGTCTGTGGTGGCGTACCTGGATCGTCGGCTGACGTAACATGCCGTATTCACGATCGTCGTATTTACGATCGTCGAAATCGCGCGTGGCGTGCTTCCTCAGGAAGTCGATCACTAATGTGGTCGTCCAGTTCGATGTCCCACGTATTGATCATGCAGCCAATCGTCAAGTACATGCCGTGAAGCACGATGATGTCCATCATTTGCTGCTCGGTGAAGTGTGGCGCCAGCCTGGTACGCGTACGCTCAGAAATTACACTGTCCTGAGCGACCTCGTCGACGGCTGCCAGCAGCGCACTGTCTGCTCCACTCCACTCGCCATCACCGGCTCGAACACTCTCAATCTCTCCGAGGGTCAAGCCGCTGTCCACGCCGCGCACGACGTGTGATCCCCACTCGTACCCGCTTTGCATGTGAACCGCGACGCGGAGAATAACGAGTTCGCACTGGCGTTGCTCGAGGTCACCGCCATTCACAAGGTAGTTCCGCAGGTTCCACCACGCGCTTAGCAAAGCCGGGTGATTGGCCATCAAGGCGTGAATATTGAGGGGCTGCTCCTGCATGTCGTCGATGACATGCTGAAGAGATGGATCCCAGTCCTGTAAAGGTACAGGTTTCATACGTGACTCCAGTCGCATGCTGGTTTTCCCTGACCAAATAGGGGCGTAATCGATTACATCATGTGTGATTTGTGCGCCACGTCAAGTCGGTGTAGCGGTCTCAGGGGCACAATGGTACGTACCTGTACACAAACGATATACGGGCAAGATGGGCTCAGGCTACTTCTACATAGTTTTCTCGCTAATGGTGATCAGCGCCGTGCTATCGCTGACCTTCTTCATGGCGTGGAAGAACTTTGGGCGCAAACAGCACGCGCTGACATGGTCAACGGCGTTTCTCGCAGGTGCTTTGCAATGGACCTGCATGCTGAACGCGGACCTGTTTCCCACCATGGAGGCTTGTCTTCTCGTCGAGGCCGCGTTCTCGATGATGCTCGTTACTCTGGCTATCCGGGGTCATTGCCAGAGAACAAAGTGCAGGCGCCTGCCCCAAAACCTGTGGCCCGTCGTGCTGCCCCTGTACGGCGTTATTGCCTGGCATATCGCCGTCGATCCGCATGTCGGAATACGGATGGCGGTTGTCCCGGCGTATGCAGCGGTGACACTCGCCGCGTCTGCTTACATGATTCTGAGTCACCGGGAACAAACGCGACCGGCGGAGTGGGCGGTTGCAATTGCGCTGGGCGTGTTCTCCCTGACCCAGGTTGGTGTCGCGACGCTCGCATTCCTGCAAGGCGCAACCGGTGATGAGGCGATTGGTGCCGCCTACCTGCATTTTAGTTTCCTGACGCTGCCTGCGGGCTACGTTGCTACATCCATGCTCATTATCTTGATGATGGCGTCGGACATCGCTGCAAAGCTCAAGATGATGGCTATCCAGGACCAGTTGACGGGGTTGCTGAACCGCCGGGGTTTCGAGGAATACGGCAGTCGCGCCTTCTCTGCGTCCCGCCGCGCCGGGACGCCCATGTCAGTCATCATGACCGACATTGATCGCTTCAAGTACATCAACGATAAGTACGGGCATGCCGCCGGTGATACTGCGCTGGCACACTTCGCGAAACTCATGTCCGAGTCGCGCCGTGAAGAGGATGTCGTCGCACGTGTCGGTGGTGAAGAATTCGCGTTATTGCTTCCGGGTACGGGGCTGCGAGACGCCATGGCGATCGCGGACCAGCTTTGCGAGAAGGTCGGTTCGACGCCGCTGGAGATGACCGCGATCGGTCTACCCATGACGTCAAGTTTCGGGGTCGCCGCCATCTCCGAGAAGGACAAGACGCTCGATGACATTGTACTTCGAGCTGACCGGGCGCTGTATCGATCCAAGCGTGCCGGACGTAACCAGGTGGACCTCGAGTCGTCACAGCTGATGCGTGCCGTCGACGGAACGCTTACTGCGGTGGGCTCAGGCTAGAAAGATATTTCGTATCGGGTTGCGTTAGGATTGGTCCTCGATCGGCCCTGACGACAAGGATAAGAACATGCTGCTGACCGGCTTCCCGCGAGTACTACTGGCGCATCTTCCCACCCCACTGGAATTCCTGCCGCGACTGAGCGAGGCCCTTGGAGGGCCCGAGATCTGGGTCAAACGGGATGATTGCACCGGTCTCGCTACCGGTGGCAACAAGACACGCAAGCTTGAGTTCTCGATGGGCGAGGCGCAGGACCGCGGCGCCGATACGATCATTACCGTCGGCGCTGTTCAGTCCAATCATGTTCGGCAAACCGCGGCAGCGGCCTGCAAACTCGGTATGCGATGCGAAGTGTTGCTCGAGCATCGCGTAACGAACCCGACCGAACTCTACAGAACGTCCGGAAACGTCCTGCTCGACCGTATCTTCGGTGCGAACCTGCGTGAGTACGATGCGGGTACTAATTTCGATGCCGCGATGGAGGAGGTCGCCGGCGAGATACGTGCAGCCGGTGGTACGCCGTATATAGTACCGGGTGGCGCCTCAAACCCGGTGGGCGCCCTGGGCTATGTCGGCTGCGCCGAAGAATTGCTGCGGCAGTGCGACGAGCAGGATGTCGTTTTCGATCACATCGTCACGGCCACTGGAAGCGCCGGTACGCATGCGGGCCTCGCAGTTGGCCTGCGCGGCAGTGACAGCGACCTGCCGATTCTCGGGATCGGTGTCAATGCGCCACAAAACGAACAGGAGACGAAGGTGTTCAATCTCGCTGTTGAGACGGCAGATCTTGTAGAAAAACCTGGCTGTGTCGCGCGCAAGGACATCATCGCTGACTGCAACTACATCGGCCCGGGTTACGGGCAACCGACCGATTCCATGAACGAAGCGGTGCTGCTGTTGGCGCGCACAGAAGGCCTGCTCTTCGACCCGGTCTACAGCGGCAAGGCGCTGGCAGGAATGATTGATTACGTACGGCAGGGTCGATTTGAAAAAGACCAGAGAATCGTTTTTCTACACACCGGCGGTGCCGCAGGATTGTTCGCGTACGGCGATATCCTGAATATCAACTGATGCGGTACGTCGTTCTGCTGCGCGGCATCAACGTGGGTGGACACCACAGTCTGCCGATGAAAGACCTGCGGGAAATTCTCCAGTCGCTCGGCTACGAGGGCGTTCGAACGTATATCCAGAGTGGCAATGTGGTGCTGACAGCAGGTTCGCCACCGGACGGTACCGCCATCAGTGCCGCGGTCGAAGAGCGCTTCGGTTTTTCACCGCGTGTACTCGTCATTCCCGGCCCTGTATTCGAGGCGGTCGCCGAAGGCAATCCCTACGAGGATGATGTCTCTGACCCGAAACACCTGCACATTTCGTTCCTTGCAGGGCCTGCGTCCCCGGACCTCGACGCGATGAAGGCCCGTCAGGGCCCGAACGAGCGCTACACGCTTACCGCTGATGCCCTGTATCTGCACGCGCCGGAAGGGATCGGGCGCTCGAAGTTCGCGGCCGATGCCGAGCGGCTTCTTGGCGTTGAGGCGACGGGCCGCAACTTGAACACGGTCCGCAGGATCGCGGAGATGCTGCGCTAGCGAGACCTCGCCGATCGGCGTACCGTTACCGAAAACCATCAGAATTCGATCAGGCTTTCCTCAGGCCTGTTGATCCGGCCGTGGATAACCTGACACCCGTGCCAAAGTGTGCACGGATTGTGGGAGGTAAGGACGATGACCCCTAAGGTTCGTAGTTTTAGCGGCGCGGCATTGATGCTCGTGATTATTCCAATCTTCGCAGGTCTGCTCGCGTGTATGCCGGTACCGGTCGGTGATCCCGAGCGTAGTCGTATTGATCTTGAAATGAACGGCGTCTGGGCAGTGACCGAAGACGGCGAGGACATGGGGCACTACCTCTTTCGGCCGTACGACAAGCGCACGTGGCTGGTGATTGGCTTAGAACAAAACGACGCCGCCCAAAAAGTGAGCATCTATAAAGCCTGGCTGACGAAACTCGGTGGCGAAAGATTCATGACGTGGGAGCCGGCAGGAGGTATCAACGAGGATGGCGGTTTCGTGCCGGAGTTCTGGTTCGTATTTCGCGTGGACAAAAGTAGCCTGAGGCAGGTTGAGCTTCTCATGCTCGACTACGAGTACGAAGGTTTCGAGGGTATTCCGGATCGCGACGACTATGAGGGCAACTACGTTAGAGATATACGTCGCAAGATTGAGCGAGTCATCAAGAAGAATGTCGATGACGCAGAGATGTACGGCGACGCCCTTGTGCTACGCAAGCTTGGGGGCGATGAACTGGCCGAGGCATCAGATCGGTTCGAGAAAGTCATCGACTTTGAA
>Ga0209344_10002692_pt1 | contig 19166 bp, 19 predicted proteins | sample Cruoilmetagenom6_FD_187293 | JGI IMG/M metagenome (GOLD analysis project Ga0209344, IMG submission 187293) | Oil polluted marine microbial communities from Coal Oil Point, Santa Barbara, California, USA - Santa Barbara Oil Seep Sample 6 (SPAdes)... | ecosystem: Environmental > Aquatic > Marine... | reverse complement strand
GCTCTTAACGACTGCAGCTCCGGGTGGTTTGGTATCACCGCCTGATCGGCGAAACCGAGGGGCCTGCCCTCATCACGGATACAGCATGTACAGCGACGTACGACTGTCGCTTTCCTTCTTGGCACACCGACAACTAGCCTGATGCAGGGGGGCGGTAGTAGATGAGTACTATGGTAGATGACAGGTACTCTTTTCGGAAGGATGTTAAAAATAATTACCCACCCTGTTTCACATAGAATCCCAATAATAAATATATTGTCTAGCCTGATACCACTTTTGGCGAGTGACCACTCGGTGGAGCTTGCTTGGTCGCGGGAAGTCGAAATAGAGAGATTAAATTGAGTCTAAAGGGCTTTGATCCGAATGCCATCGAATTCGGACGCTGCCAAACGTTATTCGATTCACCCAGTCATGACTTGACTGCGGCATACGTGACCGGAGTTTGCGGCTGAATTCAAAATAATACAGGCTCTACGTGATTCATGATGGGTAATTATTTAATAAGTATCAACTTTCGTCATCTTGTCATTCCGACAGAGTATTGCTGTGTTTTTTACAGCAATACGACGAGGAATCTGGATGCTTGCAGCATAACTGAGCACTTTAAGATATCTCCCTGCGGTCGAGATGACACGGTAGTAGATGAGTACTATGGTAGATGACAGGTACTCCTTTCTGAAGGATTTTAAAAAATTACCCACTCTATTTCACATAGAACCCTAATAATAAATATATTGTCTAGCCTGATACCACTTTTGGCGAGCCACCACTCGGTGGAGCTTGCTTGGTCGCGGGAAGTCGAAATAGAGAGATTAAATTGAGTCTGAAGGGCTTTGACCCGAATGCCACTAAGTTAAGGCTATTCAGCTTATCTAAAACAACAACTTAAGCCAGCATTGGCGTGGATTTTACAATAGTCTAACCTTACTAAAAAAGCTTTACTTAGTGCCATTCGGGTCGGCACGATATTTACCGCACTGCAGTAGCGAAATACAAGCATCAAAAATAGCCATGAGAGCCTGTCGTATTTTTCTCGTACAAATTAATTAACATGTTGTTAAATTATATAAATATATCTATAAAGACATTATATTATGTGGTTACAAAACTCTAAATCCGACAGCCTGCTAGAAGAGATGTAATGGATCCTAGTCAGCCCCAAGCAATAGTCTCGCCAAGCGCTGAAATGCAGAACATTATTTCAGGTATTCTTTAGGAAGAAGGTGCGCTACACTAAAATGTCAGATGTAATACATTATTATCGGACTTTGCACTTCGAATTTAAATCTGCACTACTTTATCAGGATACAAATCCTTTCGGCGTCCAGGCTGCGGGAGTTAATCAACGGAGAAAATGTCATGGCGGGTCATAGTAAATGGGCAAACATTCAGCACCGCAAAGGTCGTCAGGATGAAAGGCGTGGCAAGATTTTTACACGCCTGATCAAGGAAATTACCGTGTCGGCCAGGTTGGGCGACAGCGATCCGGCCAGTAATCCGCGCCTGCGTTTGGCGATGGAAAAAGCCTATGATCAGAATATGCCAAAGGATAATGTAGAGCGCGCTATTAAACGTGGCAGCGGCGAACTGGAAGGAGTTGATTATATTGAGCTTCGCTACGAAGGCTACGGTATCAATGGCGCAGCGGTGATGGTCAATTGCATGACCGACAATAAAACACGCACCGTGGCTGATGTGCGCCATGCTTTCACTAAGCACGGAGGCAATCTCGGTACGGATGGTTCTGTATCATTTCTGTTTAAACATTGTGGCCAGATGATTTTAGCACCTGGCACTGATGAAAACGCGCTAATGGAGGTAGCGCTGGACGCAGGAGCCGAGGACGTAGTTAACAATGATGACGGCAGCATTGAAGTTATCACCGCACCCAATGATTTTGTTGAAGTGAAACAACGCATGGAAGCAGCCGGCTTTAAGCCGGAAATGGCAGAAGTCACTATGAAACCTATTGTCGAAGTGATGTTTGAGGGTGACGATGCAGTGCGCATGCAAAAGCTATTGGACGCGCTGGAAAACCTTGACGATGTACAAGAAGTGTATACCACGGCCGTGATTGCGGAATGAATGAAGTAGGGATCGAAAGGATAAGGGCAAAGACTGCATCCTCTCTGAGCCGATGAATCTATCTTCTGCTGCACGCATTTTAGGTATAGATCCCGGACTACGCATCACCGGATTTGGCGTACTGGACAAAGTAGGACAAAAACTCATTTATGTTGCCAGTGGTTGTATTAAAACGCCAGTAGGCGATCTGCCTGAACGTCTTAAAGTCATTCTCAATTCATTGCGTGAAGTAATTGAAACGCATCAGCCGCAGCTGGTGGCGGTAGAAAAAGTATTCGTCAACGTTAATCCGCAATCCACCCTGCTGCTCGGGCAGGCGCGCGGCGCGGCGATTTGCGCCGCAGTACTGGCGAGCCTGCCCGTTGCAGAATACACTGCGCTGCAAGTGAAGCAGGCAGTGGTAGGCAACGGCCATGCGAAAAAGGAACAGGTGCAAGATATGGTTCAGCGACTGCTGGAATTGTCCAGCTCTCCCAGTCCGGATGCTGCGGATGCGCTAGCATGTGCGATTTGTCACGCGCACGCTGGCATGGGGCTGGGTCAGTTGGCAACCAAGGGCTTGCGCATGCGGAATGGTAGGTTAAGATAAAAGCATAATAACTTCTCCAAGCACAGCATAAACGTGATCGAAATTTTTCTAATGCAACAATTATCGCGCTTGCACAATTAGCCGAGAAAGATTAACAAGGGAAACATGATAGGGCGTTTGACAGGCATCTTGTTGGAAAAAAATCCGCCACAAATTTTGTTGGATATTCAAGGCGTGGGGTATGAAGTGAATGTACCGATGAGTACCTTCTATAACCTGCCCGTGCTGCATGAACAGGTGGTGCTGTATACCCAACTTATTGTTCGTGAGGATGCACACCTGCTCTATGGATTTGCATCTGAGGATGAGCGCGTGGCGTTTCGTCACTTGTTAAAAATTAGTGGCGTGGGGCCAAAGTTGGCGCTGTCAGTGCTATCTGGCTTGAGCTTGAACGATCTTGCCCATGCTGTGGCAAGTAAGGAAGTGGGGCTGTTGACCCGCATCCCAGGGGTTGGTAAGAAGACTGCCGAGCGGCTGTTGCTGGAGCTGCAAGATAAATTCATCGTGTCCGTGTCGGAGGGCGCGAGCGGAATTGTAAAGCCACATGGTGACGATATAACTAATGCGCTGTTAGCGTTGGGTTACAGCGGGAAAGAAGCGGATTGGGCAGCTAAACAATTGGCCGCCGACACAAATGTGGCGGACGGCATCCGTCAGGCACTTAAGCTATTATCCAAAGCATGATCCATAACGATAATCTAACTGCGGTCGATCGCATTATTTCTCCTGCTCCGGTCTCTTCGCAGGAAGAAATCCAGGAGCGCGCATTGCGCCCTAAACATCTGGACGAATATATCGGCCAGGAAAAAATACGCGGCCAGCTGGAAATTTTCATTGAAGCAGCTCGCAAACGTAAGGAGCCACTTGATCATGTACTACTGTTCGGCCCGCCGGGGCTGGGCAAGACTACTTTAGCGCATATCATTGCACGCGAGATGGGTGTCAACATGCGCCATACTTCTGGGCCAGTTCTGGAACGTGCCGGCGACCTTGCTGCCCTGTTAACCAATCTCGAGCCGAATGACGTGCTGTTTATCGATGAAATTCATCGTCTATCACCAGTGGTGGAAGAAATTCTGTATCCCGCGCTGGAGGATTATCAGATCGATATCATGATCGGTGAAGGCCCCGCAGCGCGTTCAGTAAAGCTGGACTTGCCGCCGTTCACTCTGGTTGGTGCAACCACTCGCGCCGGCATGTTGACCAACCCCCTGCGCGACCGTTTTGGTATCGTGGCGCGTCTGGAATTTTACACCGCCAGTGAATTACAGCGCATCGTGACACGCTCTTCCGGTTTGTTGGAATTACCGATCTCGTCCGAAGGAGCCCTGGAAATTGCAAAGCGTTCACGCGGTACGCCGCGTATCGCAAATCGATTGCTACGCCGCGTGCGCGATTTTGCCGAAGTACGAGCACAGGGCGAAGCTACGCGTGAAGTGGCAGATGCTGCACTGACAATGCTCGATGTGGATGTGCAGGGATTGGACACGATGGACAGAAAGCTATTATTGACTGTGATCGAAAAATTTACCGGTGGCCCAGTGGGCGTAGACAACCTTGCCGCTGCCATCGGCGAGGAGCGCGATACCATTGAGGATGTGCTGGAACCTTATTTGATCCAACAGGGTTACTTGCAACGCACATCCCGCGGAAGAGTAGCGACCGCTAATTCCTACAAACATTTTGGACTCGTGAAACCGCGCAATGCTAATAGCAAAGACTTATGGGGTGAGAGCCAATAAAAACAGTTGATTGCCAATAATTCGGTATTCATAATTCCCACATAAATCGCAAGTCAGCGTCATACTCAACTGTAGACGCTTCAAAAATCGACTCAGATTACCCTCAGCTCCTACATCACAACGTACACTGTGTTGATGTGGTGCGCACCTTTTACGCCATCCGAACCGCCTTGATGCACGCTGTCTACACGGATGTTGTTCGACACCCCGATACACACCGATCCGATGGAAATGCAGTTGTGGTGTCTTACTCCTGTGCCGACAATAAAAACGTTATAAGTCAATCAAAAAGCCCGGAAATGCCGCTTATCCTGACAAACAGGCTATCGGTCCGTGGAAGTCTGCAATAAATCTTGTTCTGAATTAAAGTCGACGTTATCAGGGCCGATATTAAGCGTGTGGTGAGCCAAGCCAGAGCAAACCTAATAATCTGTCCGTAAATTCTGGCAAGGCGACCGTTGGTCAAAGCAAAGTGGCATTTGATTCAAACCTGTCAATAGCATGAGCTATGGAAACCAAACTCCCATTATTAGGTAACCGAATAATCGATACATTGCGCGGACAAACTGGGTTCACGCTGATCGAATTGCTGGTAACGCTCTCGATCTTGACAGTTTTGCTGTCAATCGCTGTGCCTAACTTCATTACGTTTGTGCAGAACAGTCGTCTGGTCGGGCAAACAAATGACTTGGTCACATCGCTCAATTACGCCAGAAGTGAAGCCATCAAGCGTGGTGTTCGCGTTTCAGTATGCAGCCGTTTAAGTAATTCCGCCTGTTCGGCTGCAGGTGTATCAAATTGGGATACGGGCTGGCTGGTATTTGTTAATCCCAATAACAATGCAGTGGCAGACGTAGGCGAAACGGTGCTACAAGTGCGGCAGCCGCTGGAAAATGGCAATACTCTGCGCACGGCTGGGCTACAACGCGTTACGTATCAAAACTCCGGCTTTTCTGGCAATGCTGGCACTTTCCGCCTTTGTGACGGTCGTGGCACAGCAAATGGGCGTGCCGTTGCTGTGAGTATGCAAGGTCGAGTATCTACCAGCACAGGAACCACAGCATGCCCATGACCAAAACACAATCCGGCTTTACCCTCCTGGAAGTCATGGTGGCGATCGTCGTTCTTTCTCTTGGCCTGCTCGGGCTGGCGGGTTTGCAAGCCGCCAGCCTGCGCAACAACCAGACTGCCTACTATCGCGGCATTGCCACCCAGCAGGCGTACGACATAGCCGATCGGTTGCGCGCCAATCTGGCTGGCGTGGGTTCGCCTAATTATAGTTACAACAATTTGACGTTAGGAATCCCGGTGGGAAATCCTGATTGCTTTGCTGCGGCCTGCACACCCGCAAATATGGCCATTTCCGATCATCGTCAGTGGAACACGGCTAATGCAGCTTTGTTACCTAGCGGCAATGGAACCGTCGTGTGTGCAGATGGCCCTGCTGCTGCGGGGTGTACCGCAGCCACAGGCACCTGGGTATTCAACATCACCGTTATGTGGTCTGAAAAGGTTGTGGGAGGGGTCGCTACACGTTCCTTTGTGACGAGTATCACACCGTGAGAAACCACATGTTTTTGTCTTCGCCCCACAACGAAACGTCTCAACTTAGCTTACCCAAGCATCAGGCAGGTTTTTCGCTAGTGGAATTCATGATCGCGCTTACGCTGGGTCTGGTTGTGCTGCTGGCCGTTGGATCGATTTTCATCGGTAGTCAGCAGACCTACCGAGTTCAAGAAGATAATGCCCGCATTCAAGAGTCGGGTAGATATGCGCTGGAAATGATTGGCCGCAGTATCAGGCAGGCGGGCACAAATGCGGAGATGAATTTCAACAAAACAGCAATCGCTGCGCAATGTAATGTAACGGGTGTATGTGTTGCTATTGGTGCCTTGGTTGCTCCTGATACGCTAACCGTGCAATTTTATGCGGGGAGTGAAGAACTTGATACCACTACGACACCTGACTCATGGATAGCCCGTGACTGCACTGGCGGCAAAGCTGTATTAGGCACAGTGGTAACCAACACATTAGACATCACTGGCACCGATCTGCGATGTACGGGCAGTGCAGGAGGAATACAACCACTGGTTGAAAATGTCCAGGATTTTCAGGTGGTTTACGGCATTGATACCGACGTTTCGGGGAGCACAGGATATCGGTCAGCTGATTTATATGTGGCCGCAACCACTGCAGCGCAATGGCCGAATGTCGTGACCGCGCGCGTTTGTGTGCTGATTCAATCGGCCAATAACAATTTGACCACCTCACCGCAGAGATATCTTAACTGTGCAGGTGCGCTGGGCACAGCAACAGGAGCCGCAGCCTTTACCTCAGCAGCTGCCGGTGATCTGCGCTTACATCGCAGCTTTGTGGCCACCTACAACCTGCGTAACCGCGTCGCTGCTGCGCCTTAAGACCATGATAAATCAACGTTGCAATACTCGCCCTGCTAATCGCCAGAATGGTGTCGCCTTGATTACTGGGCTGATTTTCCTGGTGATGCTAACTTTAATTTCCGTCACAGCGGCGCGCATGTCCAGTCTTGAAGAGCGCATGTCGGGCAATATGCGGGATCGCTCCCTGGCCATGCAGGCAGCCGAAATGGCTTTGCGTGATGCCGAGCGGGATATTCGCGGGGGTGCAGGCATTACCCGGGCACCGGAAATTTCCGGGCTGACCAACTTCAACTCAGACTGCACTGCTGGCCTATGTTACAACGGGCTCGCAGGAAATGTTAATGGAACAAACTGGAATACTACCCCCGTCTGGAGTGTGGTCAATATGACGGCTGCTCCCAGCGTTGCATATGGCGACAATACGGGCGCGACAGATATTGTCGGGCTTTCAGCTCAGCCGCGTTACATTATCGAAGGCATCGAGAAAAAAGAAACAGGTACAACTGTTTATTACTACCGCATCACGGTGCGTGCGCAAGGCGCGAACACGAATACGGTAGTGTGGTTACAAGAAGTACTCAGGTTATAGCAGTGACGTTTAATCAAGGAATAGAACTATCAAAATCATCCCTGGCCAGCTTGCGCCATCGAACTTATTTCGGCTTCCTGCCCGCTTCCTGGAGAAAGTATGTCGATCAGCAGCGTGGTGGATCGGAGCACAGGTGATTTTCCGTATTACTACATGTGGCAAGGGGTTACTGAACAAGCTTAGGCAACCGTATAACTTGTTATCAACAAATTATACAAAGGAGTGCATTTCATGATGATTTTCAAACGCAAGCCATTGACGCTGGCGCTATTAGCCACTTTTGCTGTAGGCCATTACGGAGTGGCAAGTGGCGCATTACTCTTGAGCCAGACCCCCCTGTTTGTCATTTCCGCGACAAAAGCCAACGTACTGCTTATTTACAGCAACTCTAACGCTATGGACGAAGACCCCACGGGCCTGGCTGTGGGTAGCGACGACTCAACCAGTAAATCAGAGATCGCACGTATGGCAGCCAGGAGTCTGGTGGCGAATTATACTGGTCGGATCAATATGGGTTTGATGGCATACCAGCAAAGTGGTGTGGTGCATCAATGGCTGAACCAAAGCCCTTACGACGCCAGCTTTGACCCTACCAATTATGATCCAGCCTGGACGGGTGCAAGAGATAGCGCGACCCATAAGAAATTTAAAATCCCTAACTCCAGCAGCCCTAATGTGTCCGGGGCATGCACGACGATCGCCGGCAATCAGGTTGATTGCATATATTACAACGTCAATTTACCTTATTACACGCCAACGCCGCAAGGTAACAGTTTTTGTGATTCAGGGCCGGTTGGAGCGACCACGCCCACCTTTCCGGGTGACCATACAAGCTTTGCTTGCTACGGCACCAAGACAGGCACTTCAGATGCTGCACCAGGCACAGCTGGTGCAGGGTATGGTTCGTTTCAGTTCAATGGAACTTTTGGCCCGACAGAGAGTGATTTTGCACAGAACATTAACGATTTTGGTCAAAGACTCGTCTCTGCTGATCAAGGGCCGACTTGGTTTGCCAATGGCAGCCCAGGTTTGGGCTATTTGCATGTGCCAATTGTAAACCTGGATTCGACTCAAGCAAATAAACTTAACGTGAAGTTGGCAACGAGCGTTGTACCCACTCTTGTCGGAACTGTTTGGAACGACAATCCTACCGGCATAACAGGCGGAAACACACCTACTAATCCTAATGCACCCCTGATTAATGCGGGTTTGTCCCCACTGACCGGAACATTCATGACAGCTAAAGATTATTTTAATGGTGCCACCACGAACTTTAGTCCACCTCAAGGTGGGGCGCAGGCGGCACCAATAGCTGCGTGTGGACACGATTTCGCCGTATTATTGACCAATGGATTACCTAGCCGTAAATCTAATGGTGGGGCCGTTACTTATAACGTTGGGCAGCCATTTTCGGCGAGCGAGGTGACAAACACCGTTGCCGCAGTATCTAATTTGAACAGTGGCCCACGTCCAGTCAAAACTTACGTCATAGGTTTTGCTTTACCGGAATTTACCAATAATTATTTCGTCAACAATCCACCCAATCCGCTCAATCAAATGGCGATCGCAGGCGGTACAGCCTCTGCTTTTTTTGCAAATGATCTACTTTCGTTGAACTCCACTTTAAACGTAATTTTCAGCGACATTCTTGCGCAATCCGCATCCTCAGCTGCAGTTGCCACCAATACGGCAAATCTTCAAGTCGACAACTATATATTCCAGGCCAAATTTCAGACGACGGACTGGAGCGGACAACTGCTTTCATTACGCCTCGTCACCAGTGGGGGATCGGTAGTGCTAACGGAGAAATGGGATGCTGCACCCAAGCTCGATGCTATGGTACCCGCTAACCGGGTCATCTTGACCAAAGGAACGACTGATGGGGTGAGTTTCGAATGGGCAAATTTGACATCCGGTACACCCACTAGTCAACAAACCTTGCTTAACACTGATCATCTTAGTGTCAACGATGGACGAGGTTTGGATCGCCTGAATTACCTGCGTGGTGACACAACCAACGAAGGTGCTTCGGCGGGACAGTTTCGTGCTCGCAACTCATCAACGTTGAGTGGCAGCATCCTTGGCGATATAGTCAACTCTGGCCCGCTTTATGTAGGTGCGCCCAAAGCTGGTTATTCAGACGTCGACCAACCTGGCTATGCTGCTTTTCGTGCGAGGTATCTGAATCGTAAACCGGTGGTATACGTGGGAGCAAACGACGGCATGTTGCATGGCTTCGATGCAGAGCTTGCCAGCAACGGAAACCCGGTATCCACCGGGGGAAACGAGGTGATTGCCTATATACCCACACAAATTTTTGGGTCCCTGAGTCAGCTCACTGCTCAAACCTATAACCAGAACCATCGCTACATGGTAGATGGCACACCCATGTCAGCTGATGTGTATTTGCCATCGTTGACAGGCAGTACCGTAGACAAGTGGCGTACCGTTTTGATCGGCAACATGAATAGTGGTGGTAAAGGTTATTTTGCACTCGATATCACTAATCCAAATTTACCCAGCATGACAGCGCCAATTTTTAGCACTGCCAACGCGGCTGATTTACTGTTATGGGAATTCACAGATGCCGATGACACGGATATGGGCTACGCGTATAACCTGTCGCCACAGGATTCGGGTAACAATCAGGCTAAGCAGATCGTCAAGCTACAAGATGGCAATTGGGCAGCAGTCGTCGGCAATGGTTACAACAGCGCAAATGGCAAGGCGGTGTTGTATCTGCTGAATATTGAAAAAGGGATTGATGGCAGTTGGGCTACCTCGGGTGATTACATTAAAGCGGTGGCAGATAGTGGACCAAGCAATGGCTTGTCAACACCCGTGCCTTACGATAGCGATGGCGATGGCATGGTAGATGTAGCCTACGCAGGCGATCTACTAGGTAATATGTGGCGGTTCGATATCAGCACCCCCGCCACCCCCGCCGCCTCACTCTTGTTCAGCAGCGGGACAACCAAGCCAATCACAACTCCCCCTGTCGTCTTCACTCATCCATTGGGCGGTAACATGGTGTTATTTGGGACGGGCAAATATCTGGAACTGACTGACAACTCGACTACCGCCACGCAAACGATATATGGTGTCAACGACAATGGTTCGGGTACGGTGCTGGCGAGTGCATTGGTAGCGCGAACCCTGACTGATCCACTTGGAAAGCGCACGGTATCAAGTGCGCTAATTGATTGGTCAACAAAGAAAGGTTGGTACCTCAACCTCCCTGCTTCAGGGGAGCGACTGACTGGAGTCCCCAAACTGGAGAACAGTAAGTTTTTCTTTAATACTTTGATTCCTTCCACGGTACCATGTGCTTCTGGGGGGACGGGTTGGTTGATGGCTGTAGATGGTCTGACCGGCACTCAGCCCGGTTATCCGGTGTTTGACAGAAATCACGATGGTATTTTTGATGCGGACGTCGGTGGGCTTAATGTCGGTGCCGCCATCGGAGGTACGACATTTATCAAAGGAGCAGCAGGTAGTTCGGCTGGGATTGGCATTGCCTCGCTGACCAACGGCTCACTAAGTACACCCTTAATTAATTTCGGCACCGTATCTGGTGGTCGCGTTAGCTGGCGAGAAATTTTGCAGTAAACGGAGACAAATCCATGCGAGCATATAAAACTGAGAGAAACACCGATATGGTTACACCTGCACAGCTCACGTTGCGGGCAATGCTTAAACGCCAGCGTGGATTTTCGCTGATTGAACTGATGATCACTGTGGTGATCATCAGCATTATCTCTGCGATTGCTTACCCCAGTTACACTCAGTATACGTTGCGCGCCAACCGGGCGGAGGTACGCGCTATATTACTGGAAACCGTTCAGTTTCTTGAGCAGAATTGCACTACGGCTAACCGCTATGACCAAACCAGCGCGGGCGCTGCTATCGTGTTGCCATTCCTGACTTCACCCAAAGCCGGAACGAAAAAATACGACATCACGGCAGCGTATGGTGCAGCACCAGCCCAGACTTTTACGCTTAGTGCGGCACCTACTGGAATCATGACGGGTGATGCGTGCGGCACCTTCACACTGGATAACACTGGGATACAAGGGAATAGTGCAGGCACGACAGCCGAATGCTGGGGAAGGTAGTCCAGACCGTTCTGTTTAACAATTACAGGGCACCTCTAAAATTTCAAATTTACGTCATGCCCGCGTAGGCGTGTTGGACGTAAATCTAAACACACTGCCGTCTACACTATATCGTTCGAGGCGGCGGTAGATTTTTCAATAGGAGAATGAGAGATGAAACAGCTTGTTTTGGTATTTTTTTCAGCCATTTTGTTCAATAATTTGGCGCATGCCAGAATGCAGATTGATATATCTCATTCGGGAAACAGTACCTCGCCTACGCCAGTGAATCAAGCCCGTCAGAGTGGCAAGGTGGGTGAAATTCACACGGACACAAGAAAAATGGTAATTGGAGGGGTGACCTATGCATATAACCCTTTTAGTACGATAGTGATAGTGAATGGAAAGCGTGCAACGATCAGTGACATAAGCAAAGGTACCGTAGTGCAATTTGGATCTGTGCCGCAAAATAATGATACATTGAATCTTTTAACAAATATTAATGTTTTGACTTTCAAGATGCATAACTGAATACATCCTTATCACGGCGCAAGCAGATGAATAAATTGGTGAACTCATGACTTCCAAAGTTATTGTTATTACAGGTGTAAACCGTGGATTGGGTCGTGCCATGACCGATGAATTTGTTCGCCTCGGTCACCGGGTATTAGGTTGTGGACGATCAATGGATGCGATTCATGAACTTAATAACCTTCATGGGCCAGACAGCCACTTCGAAGTGGTTGATGTCACCAACGATGATGCTGTACGTGATTGGGCAAAACACTGCCTGAACTTAGCCGATTCGCCCGACATGCTGATAAACAACGCCGCACTCGTAAACCAAAATGCACCGCTTTGGGAAGTGCCTGCCAATGAATTCTCCATGATCGTCGACGTGAACATCAAAGGGGTGGCGAACGTCATCCGACATTTCGTACCAGCCATGATAGCTAAGCGAAGCGGAATCATTATCAATTTCAGCTCTGGCTGGGGGCGCTCGACCGCTGCGGAAGTCGCCCCTTATTGCGCGACCAAGTGGGCAATAGAAGGCCTGACCAAGGCATTAGCTCAGGAACTACCTCAGGGAATGGCAGCGATCCCCCTGAATCCGGGTATTATTAATACGGACATGTTGCGCACTACCTTCGGTTCACCAGCACGGGATTATCCTACCGCCGAGAAATGGGCTAAAACTGCGGTACCGTGGGTGCTCGGCCTTAGCCAGAATGACAACGGACTTTCGTTAACTGTGGGTGAACCTCATTGAGGTTTGCTGTATCAAATACCTAACAGCTCGCTGGCCATAGCCCTGGTCTCTTCAGCCATAATTAAAACTGATAAATTTCAGTTTGCTTGTTAATTCTCAACTCTGCTTGCATATCACTCAAGAGCGCCTCTAAAAATTCAATTGTGCAAGTGGTATCAGACAGGGCGCAGAAGGCACAGCGACTCCAATCGGCACTCCCATTAAGCCCGTATAATTACTGCTGAGCACACGAACTCCATGGTATTAGGCTAAGCACACAATGTCATATCTTCGCATAATCACTCTGACGTCGCTGGCCATGATTGCATTTGCAGGCAATTCACTACTCTGCCGGATTGCCCTCAAAGACACAAACATTAATGCAGCCAGCTTCACTACAATTCGTTTGATCTCAGGTGCAGTGGCTCTCTGGCTCATCGTTCTAATCAGGCGTGGCTCACAACCCGGCGAAGGAAACTGGTTATCAGCATTTGCTTTGTTTTTCTATGCGGCTGGCTTTTCTTTCGCCTATATAAATTTACCTGCAGCTACCGGCGCGTTGCTGCTCTTTGGTGCTGTCCAGGCAACGATGATCGGTTATGGCGTTTTTGTGGGAGAACGACTACTAAAATTACAGCTTGTAGGTTTAATTTTCGCTTTCGGAGGATTGATTGGGCTATTACTGCCAGGGCTCTCAGCACCACCACTGTATAGTTCCGTATTGATGTTGGCCGCCGGGGTTGCGTGGGGTATCTATTCCTTGCGTGGTAAAGGCGCGGCGGACCCGACCAGGGTAACGGCGGGAAATTTTTTGCGCGCTGCGCCTATCGCGGCGGTATTGAGCGTATTAATGTTAAACAGTACTTCTCTGGATACTAATGGAATCTTGTATGCGGCTTCATCGGGTGCGTTGACTTCCGGGGTAGGTTACGCAATTTGGTACGCGGCTTTACCTGCGCTTAAAGCCACCAGCGCTGCAACAGTCCAACTCAGTGTTCCGGTCATTGCTGCATTGGGCGGCGCCGTTTTCCTCGGTGAACCCATTACTCTGCGCTTAGCATTGGCGTCCGTGGCTATTATCGGTGGAATTGCACTGGTAATTTTGGAGAGGTAACGAGCTAATGGCACCCAATAAATCGTTCAAATTGTTGGCGTAGGGAACTACCTCGTTCGACAAGTGGAGAATACCCAGCTTCTGGCAGCTTATAGCTTCCGCAGTGAGCCTTCAAGCATCAGCATCGGAATGAAGCGGGTATTCAGCCCCAACCACAAACCTATTGGAGCCAAGGCAGGAAGAATAAGCGCTCCAAACTGATAACCTAGAGCTATGCCTTCAATTTTCCAGGGGGAGAAACCCGTTTGTTCCGATACGACAGGCCCTGAGGTGATTGCTGCTTGCTTTAGCAGGTCGAAACAGATTCCCCATGCCTGAAACGGAATCAACAACAGCGCGCCCAAGGCCAGCTTGCGCAAGCGGTTTGCCTCGGTGCCAGCAAGGAACAGAGCAACAAACAGTGGCAATCCGAAACCGTAGATCAGCGGATTCACCTCCAGCACCAAGGTGTATTCTCCCTCAGGCATTCCAGGAGCCATGTCAAGTTTCAGGGAGGTAGCGATACTAAAGATACGCTGCGACCACTCCACCGACTCCACCCAGCCAAACGACTGCATGACCCAACCAGATACCATGACAGCAGGGCCGTTGAACCATTCTGCCTTCCAGTACCAGACCCCAAGGCACACAGGCAACCAAAAGGAGGCCTTCAATAAGAAAACATACAGGGGGTTACGCGTCATGGCGAGCAGAGCTTTCAATCGGCATGGTGCGTATCCAGATCAGCCACACCACCAGCACGTCCAGCATAATGAGTCCCTGCCACAAATAGAGGTGAGCGAATTCAAAAGCGTCCATACGCCATTGTCCCAAATAAAAGAGACTAATAATGCGCAGGACATTGAACGCCTGCACGACAATCATACCCATCACGAGCCCCAGTATTTTGTGGCGCCAGGGCGAGGGGAAAGCGAGGATAGCTGCTGCCAGGACGATACAGGCTTCGACCGCATTGCACCCAGCCTCGATGGCAACAGCAAAGCCGTTGGCCTGGCTTTGAATAATGTTGCCGTAAGAAATAACCGTGGAATCGAACAGGGTAATGATAGTAGTGCTGAAAACAGCCAGCAATGCAGCCCACGGGTGCACCAAAGCCTGACCGGGCGGGGTGAGCTCAAGCGCGAACAGCCCGCCCATAATCAGTAGAAAAATTATAAGAAATCGCAGCATATATCTTCAATCATAATAAATTCTGTCTGCACCGCAATCCACAAGTGAATGGCAATTCCAATTTCGTGCTTTTCTATAAACAACCCAACTAGCATGTTGATATTTTTCAGTGCTATGAACGAACAGGTCAGATGCAGCTGTAGAAAAGTCAGGCACAATCTTCTGAGTCATAAGATATGGATGGCTCAACGAGCTTGGACGGTTTGATTAGCGAACTTCGGCTGGAAAGGCATGAGCAAAAGTTGATCCAGCCTGGAATACTTCCGCTCACGAAAGTATGTTAAACCCAAGGGCATAGTTTTGTGCTGCTCCGCGGTACATTTGGTTGCAGTGCGGAACAAGTAGTCAAACATAGGCAATATTGACGCGTAATTGCTGTCTGTATAGCGCTGTTCAGAACTGTGGTGTACTCGGTGAAAATCTGGAGTAACGATAAAAAGCCTCAATACCCGATCTGCAGATTTTCCCAGTGAAAAGTTACCATGACTTAACACGCCCACGGCGGCGTGCAACACGTTGTAGCTCAACAAGACCAATGGATCAGATCCCAGCACAATCAAGACCGGAATGAATACCAGAGCGTTGATTACCTGTTCCATCGGATGGTGCCGGAGTGATGTGGTGGCATCCATCTCCACATCGCTATGATGTACGGCATGGATACGCCACAACACCGGTACAGCATGAGAAGCACGATGCAGCCAGTAGCCGACAAGTTCGAGGCACAGCAAGCTCAGGATAAAAGATGGAATGTAGCCAATTCCTAATCGATGCAGAAGCCCTGCATTCTCTAAACCCATAGTGCGTGCAATCAGAATGAACACCAGTGGAGCGATGCTGAAAAGAATGATGTAACCCACTACAGACAGAGCAAGGTTGCTGACCCAGCGCATTAGCGGAGCATTTGGTTCGGCCCGCAACGGCGACATTGACTCAATCAGCATGACAAGCGCCACACCGCCAAAAACTGTCCCCAGTAAAATCTGGGCACCATTGGCGATGATGACATCTACCATGGCCTGTTATGGTGGCGGGAAAGTGAAATTTATATAGCAGGAGGTGTTGTTCTGCACTGCCAACCCTGCGGCACACCTCGGTTGTTGAGAAGTAGGACTATCAATAGCTGGCAGGATTGCTGTCACACTTATGACCTTTTGGGACTGGCCGCTGTTATTCAATACCGGGAGTTCTCCGGTAGAAAATATGTTAAGGGTATCGCCGGACGGGTTACTGAAGGATAGGGAGGGAACCGCCTGTACGTTTTGGATAAGTTGATTTCCGGATGCCGCACTCAGAACCAAAACTCCCACAGCCGCAATGGATGCCAAAGGTTTACTGGCTGAATGTGCTCGAAGAGCACGAAAAGCAAATACTGCAAACAACAATCCGAGAATTACGAGCATAAATCCAGACAGGGTGGGAATCGACTGCGGTACAGGCCCATAGACAATGGTTCCGCCTATAGGTATGCCAGCTATGGCATCGGCACCAGACAGCATAAAGGCTAGAGTGAAGGATATGTATATTAGTTTTTTAGTATGTCGAATCATGGGTTGATTATCCTTATCGTTGTTTTTGTTAAATAATCTTGATACTACAGATCTATATTTCTCGTAAAAGGAGATATATACTACTCCGAGCCACACGTAACTGTGCTAGTTTAAACTAAAAAATAATGACAAGAACAAGAACATTTGAAAACCACAGAGAGCAATTGTTGTCTCAACCACGCTGCGTCTCATCTGGTGTAGTGCTGCAATAAATTTGGAGCATATTTTTGAGAGCATATTTCAGTTTCTTGCAACATCACGCAGACACTCGATCCATGTGACGTTCATTGAGTATGTCACCAGCCCAAACATAATAAATATAGCTCAACAACCCTTATCACTATTGGCGATTTCATTGGGCATGGGTTATCATCCTTTGCCTTTGCAGAGTTTCAAATCCTCTCTCCTCGGCCAAATCAATCAAAGGCTTGTAGCTTAAACTCTGCAAGTTTTTTTAATTATTACAGTTATGGCCACTCCTGATGGGTACTTCAGAAAAACTGTGCTTGCCGCGTGCTCAGTAACAATTAAATTTAAAATATTTTGAGGCAGGCTTACAGTACCCCATGAACCTACTCCTTCGCATTTATCTGTTAAGCAATAAAATTTCGACATGCTGAAAATTATCAAACAATGCTTCGAAGCCATACTTTGGAACGGGCGCTTCGTGGTTGTGGTGGCGGTTGTGGCAAGCATGGCCGCGGCTATTGCGATTTTCTACATGACCACAGTGGACGTGGTATATCTTGTCAGCCACATGCTGCCTTACGCCGACCCCGCCCTGACTGAAGAGGCACGCAAGCTTCTTCACGATCAGACCATCTCCCATGTGGTGGAAGTGGTGGACGGCTACCTGCTCGCAACCTTCATGCTAATTTTTGCGCTTGGTATGTATGAATTGTTTATCAGCGACATTGATAAAGCTCAAAACAGCAAAACTTCCAGCAAGATTCTGGTTGTCGAGAGCCTGGACGACCTCAAAGCGCGGCTGGCCAAAGTTATCCTGATGATCCTGATCGTTACCCTGTTTGAGGAAGCACTGAACATGCATATATCGACCCCGCTCGACCTGCTTTATCTCGGTGGCGCCATCGCTCTGATTGGCGCGTCGCTGTACCTGACCCACAAAGCGGAAGCACACGATAAAAACGGTGAACATGCTAGAGATTGAATCGCAAGATGCATGGCCCGGCTTCCCATGACCCACTGTGTGATAATAGGACTCCTAAAAATTAAGCCATGACCACTTAATGGTATAGAACCCGACCTTCTGTGGCGGTGAGCATGGCTATTCCAACTATACTTTCCTGGCAGGTTGATAAAATGGATACAGATTATTGGTGTGAGCGTTGGACCAGAAGTGAAACAGGTTTCCATCAGAATGAAATCAATCCGCACTTGCAGCGATTCTGGCCTGAACTGAATCTTGCGTCTGGTAGTCGTGTGTTCGTGCCACTTTGCGGCAAGAGCCGCGACATGCTTTGGCTGCGAGCGCAAGACCATGAAGTGATTGGCGTGGAAATCAGTCCATTGGCGGCCGAGGCATTTTTTGCAGAAAACAACCTGCACGCATCAGTCACGAAACAGGGTGCCTTTAGCATCTACCAGACAGAAGGCATCCAACTTTACTGCGGCGATTTTTTCCAGATGACATCAGAGGATATGGCCGGCGTGAGCGCAATTTTTGATCGCGCCTCGCTCATCGCGCTACCCCCATCAATGCGCAGTGCCTACGCAGCTCACATGCAAACCATCCTGGCTTCAGGCGTAAAAACTTTGTTGGTCACTTTCGACTATCCCCAACATGAAATGCAAGGACCACCTTTTAGCGTAAAGGAGCCAGAAGTAAGAGCGCTTTATGAGAAAACAGGCGCGGTACGTCAGTTGTATAGCGCGGATATTCTCGACAAGGAACCACGCTTTCGCGACAAAGGTTTAACCCAGTTACAGGAAAAGGTTTTTCTTGTCACGCATAACACGAGTTAGTTCTCACCCATAAACACCTGCATTTTTCAGGATTGACCGCAAAACGCTTTTCAGTCGCCCGAAATGGAGTGCTGTTTTCGTTATAAAAACACCAATTCCCTGCTTTGTGTTCACACACCCTGTTTTTTACTCATTTTGGCGCGAATTAATCCTCGCCATGGCTGGCGTTTACATACGCACGCGCCATTTACTTCGGCGAGCTATTTAGAGGTGCCATGGAATTGCTCCAGCCCTCTCCACATGCAGTGAGCCAAACCAAACACCCGTATCACCCTCGAGGCCGTTTTGCTTTCCCTTGCAGTTGCGGATCGCCATGATCTATTTCTTCACATCAAGCGGTGGCAAGTGCACCGCTTGATGTGGTGCTGTACTCGCAAGCTTCGATAATCAAGCGTTCAAGCACACGCTCCGCATTGCTGCCCCATAGCTTGTGACCAATGTTTCTGTTAGGTCAAGTCGGATCAGGGGGCAGCAGATGCGGCAACGCCCCATGCCTCAATTTCGGTAATGCGGGAGTAGCTGGCGAGCACACTAGTGACATTTATCCGAATCCGGTCGGTGCTGTACGCAGCGAAGCTGACTGTGCGCTTGACCAGATT
>Ga0209344_10002691_pt1 | contig 19168 bp, 18 predicted proteins | sample Cruoilmetagenom6_FD_187293 | JGI IMG/M metagenome (GOLD analysis project Ga0209344, IMG submission 187293) | Oil polluted marine microbial communities from Coal Oil Point, Santa Barbara, California, USA - Santa Barbara Oil Seep Sample 6 (SPAdes)... | ecosystem: Environmental > Aquatic > Marine... | reverse complement strand
CATAAGTATCAGATTGATTTGGAACGATTTTTAAATGTGAAGTGGAATACGACATGAACAAGACCAAAGTATTTGGTCTAAACATTGCTAAAATTATATTAAATATTGCTTAACTTATCCTAAAGAAGCAGCAAACCGTTCAAACAGATAGAAACTGTCTTGCGGGCCGGGGCTGGCCTCTGGATGGTGCTGAACCGAGAAAACCGGGCGATCTTCAATGCGGATACCGCAGTTAGAGCCGTCAAACAGTGAAACATGGGTTTCAAGTACGCCGTCGGGCAGGGATTGTGCATCCACTGCAAAACCATGATTCATTGAGGTGATTTCAACCTTGCCCGTATCGTGTTCCTTAACTGGGTGGTTGGCACCGTGATGTCCGTGGCTCATTTTCATGGTTTTACCGCCCAATGCCAGGGCCAGCATTTGGTGGCCTAAACAGATACCAAAGATCGGTAAGTCAGTAGTATCCAGAATTTCCTTGATCATTGGAACCGCATATTCACCCGTTGCGGCAGGGTCGCCGGGCCCATTGGACAGGAATATGCCTGCAGGATTATGTGCCAGAACCTCTGTCGCGGTGGCTGTGGCAGGCATCACTGTCACGTCACAACCCGCAGAGGCCAAGCACCGCAGAATATTACGTTTTGCGCCGTAATCTATTGCCACAACTTTTTTACCGGTCAGTTCGCCCTCAGGGTATCCATCAGGCCATGCCCAGCGTTGTTCACACCAGTTATAGGACTGTGCACAGGTTACTTCCTTGGCCAAGTCCAAACCTTCCAACCCGGGAAATGCACGGGCTTCTGCCAGTAGGCTTTCAATATCGAAATTGCCACTTGGATCATGTGAAATCGCTACATGTGGCGCACCTTGATGGGTGATGGCACGCGTCAGGCGCCGGGTGTCGATACCCCCCACACCGATACGTCCACGTTTGGACAACCATGCGGAAAGGGTTTCTTCCGCGCGCCAGTTTGACGGTTCTGTCGGATTCCATTTGACTACCATCGCGCGTGCCACGGGATCGGCGGTTTCATCATCTTCCGGGTTCACGCCTGTGTTTCCGATATGGGGGAAGGTAAACGTGATTGCTTGCCCAGCATAAGACGGATCAGTCATAATTTCCTGATAGCCCGTCATTGCAGTGTTAAAGCACAATTCAGCCTGAATCATGCCCGTAGCACCAAAACCGTGCCCGTAGAAGATAGTGCCGTCAGCCAAAACAATACAAGCCGTTGGTTTTCCAGTGTTATTCTGGGGCACAGCAGCTGTAGACATGATCATATCCTATGGGTGAATTTGGCGCAAACTACGGGTTTGAAAGCCTTTGGTCAAGAGACGGAAAAAATCAAAAAAACCTGAAATTCAGTAACTTAGAATGATGGGTTTCAATAAATATCGGGTGATGCAGAAAACCGACAGATAGTTTCAAAAAATACATCGGCGTTCCGGCAAGCTTCCAAGGATACATAAAACCACTTGCCAGAATCTCTGCATCTGGGTCATATGCCCAAAAGGCGGGCCATTTATGACAGCAAATATTCAGGGCATTCTGTTTGACAAAGACGGCACACTGTTTGGCTTTAGTGACACTTGGGCCGACTGGTCTGTGTCTTTTCTGACCTCGCTTTCCCCGGAAGATCATAAATTGCGCCTTGCGATGGCGGAAATGGTCGGATTTGACTGGGATGCGAAGGATTTTATACCCGGATCGGTATCGGTCAACGCATCTGTAGATGAACAATGCGTTTTGCTGGCTTCGGTTCACCCCGAACTGGATGCGAAAGCCATTGAAAAAATTGCCTTTACTGCGCTGCAAGATACCACGGCTATCCCAGTATGTGATCTTGATCCGCTTTTTACAGATTTTAAAAACCGTGGCATGGCACTGGGCATTGCCACCAATGACTTTGAACAAAGTGCTGTTAATCAGATGCAAGGTGAAAATGTTCACCATCATTTTGATTTTATCTGTGGGTTCGACAGTGGCTATACGCCAAAACCTGAAGCGGACATGATCTTGGGTTTTTGCGAACAGATGAAATTGAAACCGTCCCAAGTGGCCATGATCGGTGATAGCAGTCACGATCTGGAAGCGGGGCGAAATGCGGGTGTTGGCCTGAATGTGGGCGTGCTGACAGGCCCTGCAAAACATAAGGATATTGAGCATCTGGCTGATATTGTATTACCAGATATTACGATGTTGCCCGGCCTATTTTGACGGTATGCGCTTGCGCTCGTCCGATGGCAATACCCCGAATTCCTGACGGTAAAGTCGTGACAGATAGGATGGGGACGGAAAGCCTGTCAAAATAGAAACCTCTAAAATCGACATGTTGGTGTGCCACAACAATTGTTTGGCTTTTTCAAGCCGTATTTTGCGGTAATGCTTGCCCGGTGATATCCCCAATCTCTGCTTGAAGCCGCGTTCCAAAGACCGCACGGTTATTCCGATTGCATCACTCAGTTCGGCTATGGGTAACGGGTGCTCCAGGTTCTCTATCATCAGTTTGATTGCAGCCCGCAATTTGGGTGGTAAAGTTTCATAATCGGCCATAAAAAACGGCCTTTGCTCTATATTGGGTTTTCGAATGCGGTCAATCTGGTACTGATTGCCCACTGCGTTCGCGATCTTCAGCCCAAACCTGTCGTTAATGATTTTCAGCGCAATATCCATACAGGCCAAACCACCTGAACTTGTCCATAGATTTCCGTCCGTAACAAACAGGGCCGTGCTGGGTAAAAGGTCGGGAAATTCTTCGATAAATGCGGTTTGGTTTTCCCAGTGAAGGGTGAATTCTTTGCCTGTTAAAAAGCCCGCTCGCGCCAACATGTAAGCACCTGATGACAGGCCGCCAAAAATTTCCGATTGCTTGGCAAAACGCTGCAAAGCGGCGTTAAGTTTTGCCCGATTGGGCGGATCGGTCTGAAGCCCGGAACAGACAAAAAAATAATTGAATTTCTTGGGGTGATTTATCGGTAAAGTTGGTTTGGCTTCAAACTTGTCAGATGCGGTTACAGTCCGATCATCAAGGGTCAGAAAGTCCCAAGTGAAAGCATCATACCCCAACTCGCGGTTGGCACTGCGAAAAGGGTTGATCATCGTTGTGACGCTCATCATCGAAAAGTCGTCGATCAAAAGAATCCCGACAGTGTAGTGGGGTCGATCTGTTGGTATTGATTTTAAAGACATCTCATATTCGCCTGATGCGGTGTTCAAATTACAGAGTTATCGTAGATAAAAACTTGCAGTGTTGTTGTATACGACACGCTTTGTCGCTTTTGTCGTACCATTTACGACAGGAACTTAGCAAGATGCCCAAGACATTCAAATGAGGAATATTATGGCCAGACGGACACGAACAGGGGGGCGGGCAGGTAATGCACGCCGTGGGGCGACAGAAGCCATCGACCAGATGCCTTGGCGGCAAATCGTCAATCTGGACAATCCAACAGAACCGCTTCGCCCTGAAGGGGTGGAAGCCATCCATGATGGCGCTATGCGCATTCTGGAAGAAATCGGCATCGAGTTTCTAAATGCCGAAGCCCTGGAAATCCTGCGTGAAGCAGGCTGTACGATCAATGGCGACAACGTACGCATGGATCGCACATGGGTGATGGAAATGGTCGGTCATTGCCCGTCCGAATTCACCATAACACCGCGTAATCCCGACCGTGCGATCACAATCGGCGGGCGCAATATGAATTTCGTCAATGTATCGTCACCACCCAATGCCATGTGTCTGGACAAGGGGCGCCGGGTCGGTAATTTTGAGGATTTCGAGAATTTCATAAAACTCACGCAATATTTCAACTGCATCCATGTGGCAGGCGGCTATCCGGTGGAACCGGTTGATATCCATCCTTCCGTGCGTCATCTGGATTGCCTTTATTCCAAACTGACCCTGACCGACAAAGTTGCCCACGCCTATTCTTTGGGTAAGGAACGGGTGGAAGACGTGATGGAAATGGTGCGCATTGCAGGCGGGTTGACCCATGAACAGTTCGATGCGCAACCGCGCATGTATACCAACATCAATTCGACATCTCCCCTGAAACACGATGAACCGATGATAGACGGCGCTTTGCGTCTGGCGCGGCGCGGCCAGCCCGTTACGGTGACACCGTTCACGCTGGCAGGTGCCATGGCCCCTGTGACCATGTCGGGTGCTGTGGCCCAATCCATTGCCGAAGGCTTGGCCGCGATTGCCCTGTTGCAATACGTTAATCCGGGTGTGCCGTGCATCATCGGTACATTCACATCAAACGTGGATATGAAATCAGGCGCGCCTGCGTTCGGCACGCCTGAATATATGCGTGCTACGCAAATGACCGGGCAAATGGCGCGGTTCTACGGGTTGCCCTTACGCGCCACGAACGCTTGCGCATCCAACGCCCCTGACGGGCAGGCGATGTGGGAAAGCAGCAATTCGCTATGGTCGGCAGTTCAATCCAACGTGAATCTGGTTTACCACGCCGCCGGCTGGCTGGAAGGTGGGCTTATCGCGTCCTATGAAAAATTCGTGATGGACTGCGAGATTTTACAACAAATTCAACGTTATATGGAACCGGTTCTAACCGCGACGGGCCCTGAAGATATCGCAATTGACGCGATTAAAGACGTCGGTTCCACTGGCCATTTCTTTGGTATTGAACACACCCAAGCCCGCTATGAAACCGCGTTCTATTCGCCCTTTTTGTCCGACTGGCGCAATTATGAACAATGGGAACTGGACGGGTCAAAATGGACGGCACAACGGGCTAATAAAGTCTGGAAAGACATATTGGCCGAATTCGAAGCCCCACCGATTGATCCTGCCATTGATGAAGAGCTTCAGGCGTTTGTAGCCAAACGCAAAGAAGAGGGCGGCGCACCGACAGATTTTTAGGCTATTGGGAAAAGTTACCATTACAACGCCATCACCCGACATGCTCGGGTGATCGCTGTAAGCTCTTCCAATATCCAACACAATCAAGATATTATAGAAAACTTAGCCGACTTTTGATCAAGCGCTAAGTATATAACTGCGATGCTGTAATCTTCTCTTTCCCTACCTGCCATCCTCGCTTATCCTGCCCATAGGGTTGGCGTATGCCAGCCTCGGGGCTTTGTATCCTCTCCGTTAGTGGTCACGGTGTTGACCACAATAACACCTCCTCGATTTCGGGTCGGGGAGGCTGTGACGTATGTCCAGGGTCTCGACCTAAAGGTCATAGCGGTCGTCTAACGGCGATTTACAAACTCCCCGGCTGTCGATGTTTTTCGACAGCCGATTTCATTTGAAAAAAAGGAGTTTTAAAATGTCCGATATTGACCCTAATGATATTCGCCTAACCTATAAACAACGCACATGGGTGATGGCCTATTTACTAATCGGCGCACCGCATCCGCAAGACGACAAGTTCTGCAAGTTGCTGATGGATTTGCTGGCCCAACCGACACGGAATGACCCCGATATGGAGGTGTGGGATAGGTTGTTGTCGGATAATGGGTGAAAGGGTGCGCGCTCAAAGGCAGCTAAGAGCCCTTAGTGACAGTGTGTAGCTGTACTGCGAAAGTTTGCGTTGCGGCGGCTTTTAAGTCATTCTTAGACAAAAGGCGCATGATGTTTAGAATCTTACGCCAAGTAGAAAGGTCTAAGATAATGCATCCTACCGAAAAGGCAGTCCGCCAATTTCATGAGTCCTGGGGCATGCGCGATCCCGACCGAGGCGCCGAAGTTATTTCTGAGGATTGCGATTTTGAGGATGTTGCCCGCAACGAAAAACAACGCGGAAAAGAAGCCTATAAGGCCGACTATCATCGTTGGCGTGAGGCTTTCCCCGACGGGCTTTGCGAAGTTGAAAATGTCATGGTCAGCCAGTGCGGTGAATGGGCAACTCTTGAGTTCCGTAATACGGGCACTCATACTGGGATTTTACGCTCAAGCCTCGGAGATTTCGCACCAACAGGCAAACGAGCAGAAGTCCGTTATTGTTCGGTGATGAAAGTTAAGGATGGAATGGTGGTCGAGGGTCGGGACTATTACGATAGTGCTACTATCGTTCGCCAGTTGGGGCTTGTAGACTGAAACATCTTTATCAACTGCTCGGATTTCCTTTCAAACACTTTGTTAAGTGTTAAGCCGACATTGGGCGAAAGGCAGCTTTGTCCGCACAGCCGCCATTTAAACAACAGTTTCGCAGCGTAAACATGATAATTTCTGTCAGATGACCGCTTTGAGTCCAATGCAGGCATTCAGATTCTGTCGCCTTGGGTTTTAATACTGAGGAAGTGGCGCAATCATTGCAACGTGGTGATGAACTCTGGCCATTCAAGCAAATTTATACCCAAAACCCGAAAAGAGCCAAAGCTTATCATACCACCAAACAAAAAATACATAGGCACACGCCCTAAGGCATAGCCGCGGAAGAACAATCCCGTAAAACCGAACAGCAAGGACACAAATGCAAGAAGGCCCGCAATAAAAAAGCCACCAATCGAAAAGGTAGTTGCTGCCTCCGTTTCGACAAGCCGTGCGGCCGCTGACATGAACATATAAAGACAAGCTATTGCGCCGAGAACAAAGCCAAGAAGCGAGAAAAATATCCGAGCTTTGGTTGAGGTCTGTCGCACGGGACGTTCCATGTTACTCGAACACTCAGAAGTGGTTGCCTTGGCAGGTGTGGCTATTGCCCGTATGAGCAAGATGAGCCCGATCAGTAAAGCGACCATTCCCGCAACACCAAACCCTGCTGCCGTCCCGATTCCACTGCTATCTTTGATCGTTTGGTAATTTTCATTAGCGTATTTAATGGCTTGAACGCCAAGCCCTATGCTTGCTCCACCTAGTCCCATAAGCCTGTAATTTGGCTTGCGTGCTCTGAAACGTTCCTTATGTGCCACACCTCTAGTTATAGATTGCCGCTGTGGTGAGTTTGCATTGAGGCGTTGTAAACGATCCTGAAAATCGGCTTTGGTCATGGGATACCTATAGATTAATATAATAGTGCTCTTATGGCTGAAAACTTAGTCAATTTTATGACACTTACCAATGGCAGCTATGAGCCCATTGTTACCATTCGTGGCAATGTTTTTGATTGTACGAATCTCTCTGGATGTCACGGATGTTCCTGACACAAACCAGATAATTTGCACTGATTGATCCTTGCCACAATTGGATAAAGAAAGTTGAATTTAACTTGCCGCTGTCTGATGCTTGTGACATTTTATGGGACACAAACGTAAGTTTTACGGCAAGAACTAGGAACCCAAAATGGATTCAGATCGTGGGGTTTCTCCCAACATGGATAAAAAATTGCCGTCTTTAAGCAAGGAGTTTTTGTCCTTGCTGACTATCGCAGCGCCTTTGGCAGCAGCTTACCTTGCCGAAATAGCCATGATGCTGACTGACATGGCAATAGTGGGCCGGCTGGGAAATTTGGAGCTGGCCGCAGTGGGTTTGACTGGTGATCTAATGTTCGCAATTATGTTATTTTGCATGGCAGCAATCTCAATGATTGGAGTTTTGGTAGCTGAAGCAATCGGGACGGGTGACAAGTATTCGGCGGCACGACAGGTTCGATTAGGGCTTGTACTTAGCGTAGGGCTTGCGATTCCCGGCATGATGTTGATCTGGTTTTTGGTGCCACTTTTGTCACGGACTGGTCAGGATCCACAGGTTCTTGCCTATGGCGAATTGTATCTTCACGCAGCGGTGTGGTGTTTTTTGCCAAGCATTTGGTTCGTTGTGCTTCGTGAGTTTGTGGCTGCATTATCGCGACCAAGTTCAGTAATGATAATCACACTACTGGCGGTGGGATTGAATGCCTTGCTGAGCTATGGGTTAGTGTTTGGTGCCTTCGGGTTGCCTGCTCTCGGAGTGAGCGGAGCTGGGTGGGCAACCAGCATTGTCTGCTGGTTTATGTTTTTTGCACTACTGTGGTATGTCTTGCGTTCTAAACATTTCCGCGAGTTTCCGATTTTCAAACGGGATCGCGAGGGAACTTTAACTGGTTGTTGGCAGATTCTGGTTCTCGGAGCTCCACTCGGCGGTATTGCACTTATGGAAGAAGGCATGTTTGCTACAATCGCAATCCTTATAGGTTCCATCAGCGCTGTTGCTTTGGCAGCAAGTCAGATCGTTATTTCCACAATTTCAATCAGTTTCGTAGTCGTTATGGCTATCGGTGAAGCCGCCGCCATTCGAGTAGCCTTAAGCATAGGCGAAGGTAAGCCTGCTCAAGCCCGGCGTGCCGGATTACTCGGACTGGGGAGCGGTGTCGTATTTATGTCAATTGCTGCTTGCATTTTTCTTGCGGCACCAAAACTTCTGGCGGCCATGTTCATAAGCATCGACGACCCGGCCAACCAAGATGTAGTGGAGATTGCAGCAGGATTATTCGTGATCGCTGGAGTGTTTCAAATTTTCGATGGCATGGGCGCAATCTCAGTACGGGCTTTACGTGGTATGCGAGATACATTTGTACCTATGTGGGTTGCTGTTGTAGGTTACTGGGGCTTTGGTGTTCCTGGCGGCTATCTGTTGGGGTTTGTCTTCGGCTACGGCACGGCTGGTGTATGGTGGGGATTGGCCATTGGCCTTTCAATTACAGCAATCGTTCTAACGCGCCGCTTTATGAAGTTTTCGGCGCGAAACACTTAATTTTACCTGGGCGTTCACTGGTGACAAATTAGGAAGCACAGATATTCATGTAATGACGGCTTTGTCCGCAGAACTGTCATTGGGCTAATTCTAGGAACGTCAACTATCTATGTGGCGCCAAATACAATATTGGCACTGCACTTATTTCCCACCCCAAACTACCCGAAAAATCTGGCCACAGCGGGGATATGTCTTGTTCACCCGAATATCCAAATCCGACATCTGTCATACGCATAGTGCACACATTGTGTACGTCGATCATACGCCCGTTTCCCATAATAAATTGTTAACATTTCATCACTATGCCTGATTGTAGGAGGGCGGCGAAATGCATGGAATGATCAATCGGGGTTTACAAAGTTATATATGCGATACTCACAGTGTGGATGTCTGGGAAGAAACCTGCGAGCGGGCAAAGTTACCGTTTTATGATTTCGAGTACATGTTGACTTACGATGATTCCACGACAGAGGATTTGTTAAGTAGTTTCGGGGCCTTAACTCACCGGCAAAGGGATGAAATTCTTGAAGATTTCGGCACTTATATGGTGTCGGGTAAGGCTTTGAATACAATGCGCCGATTACTTAAATTCGGTGGTAGCAGTTATGTGGAATTCCTGCATTCTCTTAATTTTGTCTATGATCGGGCCAAGATGGCGGTACCCGATCTGGATATTCCAACAATGGAACTGGTCGAAAACAACCCGACCCAGTTCGTATTGTATACCCGTTTTCGCAAACGCGGTTTTGGCCCAACCCTGCTGGGCCTGCTGCGCGCTTTAGCCAATGATTACAATGCGTTGGTCTCGATTGCGCATTCGCGCCGAATTTTAAAACACGTGGATGAAGATATCTTCACCATAAACCTGCTGTGTGAAAAGCGGCGTGCGAACAACACATCTGAACTGGTACACGATTAATGGGAGATCTTGTTTCATTGCCAGTTATTGGTCGTGGCGGCCATGCTTTTGACAACACTATGCTTAATCTGCTGTTGCCGATGCATGTCCAATTGGATCAGAACGGTAGGATCGTTCATGCAGGTCCGACGTTTGCAAAATTGCTGGCATTTGAACCGGTTGTTGTTGGTGAACATCTGTTCGATTATATCCAGTTCAGTTACCCCAAGAATATAGTTACAAATAAAAACCTGGCTGCGCATTTTGGCATGCCTTTAACTGCCCAGATAAAAACCCAAAGCGGTTTTGATCTGAAAGCGGTGGCGGTGGCGATGCCCGGAAATGCAGGCATGTTGGTCAATTTCGTTCTTGGTACATCATTAAAAGAAGCCGTTTCGCACTGGCACTTAAACAGCAAAGATTTTTCGGCGGCGGATCCTACAGTCGAAATGCTTTATATCATTGAAGTCCAATCGGTTCTTCTGGAAGCATCTCGCAGTTTAAACGACCGCCTGAACGGGCAAAGAGAAGAAGCTGAAGAAAAGGCCTATACCGATCCGTTGACAGGTCTGTCTAACCGACGTGCGTTAAATCGACATATCAAACGCTTACATCGTCGGCGTGTGTCGGTAGGTTTTGCAGTTTTTCTGATTGATCTGGATCACTTCAAGCTGGTGAATGATACACTTGGTCATGCGGCAGGTGATCAGGTTCTTCAGAAAGTAGCCGGAATCCTTTTGAATGAAACGCGCCCGACGGATATTGTTGCGCGTACGGGCGGTGATGAATTTGTTTTGGTGCTTGAAAAGACCAAAGATATCAGCCCGTTGGAAGCCATCGCAAAACGCATCATCCGTAAAATCGAGCATCCTTTTCTTCGGGAAGGTCAAAACTGTTATGTCGGGGCCAGTATCGGTATTGTACGCGCCCATACAAAGGATAACAGATCAATTGATTTTCACCTGCAATCGGCAGATGAAGCGTTGTATGATTCCAAAAATAACGGTCGGGGTACATTTCGGTTTGTTGGCTGAATTATGGGATGGGGTGTATTATTTTGTCGCTACTGCCGGTGGTGTTTGCATCCGCTTTGATACCACCCATTCACGGTAGGAAATAAAACTGACTGCGGCAATGATGACACCACCGCCCATCAGGACCCAGAAATCCACCGCTTCGCCGAACATCACCGCCCCCAGAATTGTGGCCCAAACCAGTTGCAGAAAGGTTACGGGCTGTGTCACCATCAACGGGGCCGCGTGCAGGGCCTTGGTCATCGTGAAATGCCCGGCTGTCGCAAATGCTGCGACCAGAGCCAGCCACAAAACCTCTGTTAAAGTTGGCGTTTGCCAGACTACGAATGCAAAGGGCACAAGGCCGATTGTGACAAACAACGACAGCATGCCGACGATGACAGTCGGGCTTTCGTCTTTGCTAAGGCTTTTGGCGACAAGGTAGGATATTGCAAAAAGCGGTGCAGACAAGACTTGTGCCAACTGACCGGATGAAATCTCTTGCAACCCCGGACGCAGGATAATCATCGCACCGACAAAAGCTGCTACAACTGCAATAATGCGCCGCGCCGCCATGCGTTCGCCGAAAAAAATTGCGGCTCCAATGGTGATATAGATCGGTGCGGTATACCCGATGGCCGTGACTTCAGCGATCGGAATATGTGCCATGGCATAGAACCACAACATTACTCCGATCGCGTGGGTCAGGCCGCGCAGCGCGTAAATCCCCAGCGATTTTCGCTTTATGCCATTGGCAAGTGTGGTGCGGATAAACGGTGCCATGATCAAAAGGCCGATTGCATAACGGATGAATGCCGCTTCGGCCGCAGGAACGTCCGAGCCGATATAGCGCACAACCCCTGTGACTAGAACAAACAAAAGCCCGGTCAGAACCATCCACGCGATACCAACCCATGGCGGGCCGTATTGTGGCTGTGCGTTTGTGTGGGTGGACATTGGTTTAATCCGGATGATGATCTTTGGACACCCAATCCGAGATTTTCAATCTGCGCAAGGATTAACGCGCAAAGCCGCCGATCTGTTCCATATGGTCGGCCCCAAGTCCAGCCAATGCTGCGCGCACTTCAGCACTTGGGTCACCGTATACGGTTAATCTGGTCGGTGTGGTAAATGTAAGAAACCGCTATGCGAATTTTGCATCAAAATTGCCCGGTAGGTCATTGTCGCGGCACTATCTGTGTAGCGTCTACCATTTCAGTCATCAATGTCTTGAAATTATCGCTTTTGCCGTCATTGATGTCGAGTTCCAGTATCCAGTGGATATTGTTGGCTATATTTCGCTCCATTTTCTGCTGTTTTTAATGTGTTCAATAGAAACGTATCCGTAATCTGTCATAGTATCCAAGCACTTATTTCTATTATGGAATAAGGACAGTTGCGCCAAGTGTCGTACCGCTTTCGATGGCTTTGTGGGCTTTGATTGCGTCTTTTAACGCATATTCATAGTTTATATTGGCATCCAGAATGCCGTCCCCTATGGCCTTGAAAAGATCATTTGCGGTCCAATCCAGATCAGATCGTTTTTCGACATAGTGCATGATTGCGGGTCTTGTGATAAATAGGGAACCGCGTCGCCCCAGATCCTGTATTATGTCCACAGGATCGGGCGGGCCGGAAACATGGCCGTAGGCGGCACACATGCCCATCAAGCGAAGGCTGTCCAGCGATTGCTGCAATGTGTCTTTACCAATGGCCTCATAGACAACGGCCACACCTTCGCCATCTGTGACTTCGCGGGCTTTGGCAACGAAATCTTCTTCTGTACGTACTACGGGGTAGTGACAGCCCGCAGCGCGGGCGGCTTCGGCTTTTTGTCTTGTGCTGACCGTTCCGATTATTGTGGCCCCCAATGCTTTGGCCCACTGGCACAGGATTAACCCCATACCGCCTGCTGCGGCGTGCACCAAAACGGTGTCGCCCGGTTGTACTTTGTAGGTACGGTGCAAAAGATAATGCGCCGTCATGCCCTTCATCAAAAGGGCAGCCACTTGCCTATCGTCAAGGCCGTCCGGTAGGTGTAGCAATTTGTCTGCCGGATAATTTCGCACCTCTGCATAACTGCCCAAGGGCGGGATGCCGTATGCGACCCGATCACCAGTTTCAAACCCGGTTACATCTTTGCCCACACCCTCGACAATACCGACGCCTTCAAATCCTATCACTACGGGGCAAGGTGGCACTATCCAGGGATGAGAAACACCGCCTCGGTGGTATGTGTCGGCGAAATTCACCCCGATTGCGGTGTGGCGCAAACGCACTTCGTTGTCAGCCGGATCGGGCACATGCCAATCTTGCCATTGCATAGCTTCCGGGGCTCCGAGTTTATGAATGACTTGTGCTTTGGACATGGCAATCTTTCCTTATTTTTATTTGCAGGCATTTTATCTGTGCATTTTCCAATTTTATGTCCCAAGATTTTTACTTAAGCAAGCGCCGCTCATATCCGCCTTGTTTGCTTTTTCACTAGCCATTCACCTTTATCTGGTCTATGGGCGCGGGAAAACACCCAACACCCCCGAAAAGGCGCGTATCATGGATTTACGAAATATTGCTATTATTGCCCACGTTGACCACGGCAAAACCACACTGGTGGACGAGCTGTTGAAGCAATCCGGTATCTATCGTGAAAACGAAGCCACGACCGAACGGGCGATGGACAGTAACGATCTGGAACGCGAACGCGGCATCACGATCTTTGCCAAACCCACATCCGTAGAATGGAAGGGAACGCGTATCAATATCGTGGACACGCCGGGCCACGCCGATTTCGGTGGTGAGGTTGAGCGTATCCTATCTATGGTGGACGGTGTGGTGTTGTTGGTGGATGCTGCCGAAGGGCCGATGCCGCAAACCAAGTTTGTGACCTCAAAAGCATTGGCACTGGGTTTGCGCCCGATTGTGGTGGTTAACAAGGTGGATAAACCTGACGGTGAACCTAATCAGGCGCTGGATGCGTGTTTTGATCTGTTCGCCAATTTGGATGCAACGGATGAACAGCTCGATTTTCCTTCTATGTACGCCTCCGGCCGTTCCGGTTGGGCCGATATGGAATTGGACGGGCCGCGCGAAAATCTGGATGCCCTATTCGATTTGATTATCGAACATGTGCCGGCTCCTGCACAGATTGCAGATCAGGGCAAACCATTTACAATGCTGGCGACAACATTGGGTGGTGACCCGTTTCTGGGTCGTTTGCTGACAGGTCGTGTTGAAACAGGTACTTTGAAAGCGGGTCAAACCATCAAAGCGATGTCGCGCGATGGTAGCTTGATCGAAAATTTTCGCGTAACCAAGATTTTAGCATTTCGTGGACTGGAGCAAACTGCGATTGATGTAGCAGAAGCAGGTGACATTGTTTCTATTGCGGGTATGTCCAAGGCAACCGTAGCCGACACGTTGGCCGAGCAATCCGTGACAGATGCTATACCGGCACAGCCGATTGACCCACCGACAATTACGGTGACCTTCGGCATCAATACCAGCCCACTGGCGGGGCGCGACGGCAAGAAAGTGCAATCGCGTGTGATCCGTGACCGTTTGATGAAGGAAGCCGAGTCAAACGTTGCGATCAAGATTAGCGATACACCTGGTGGCGAAGCCTTTGAAGTTGCCGGGCGCGGCGAATTGCAAATGGGTGTTTTGATCGAAAACATGCGCCGCGAAGGGTTTGAATTGTCGATTTCCCGCCCGCAAGTGCTGTTTCAAGAACGTGACGGCCAGAAGTTTGAGCCGATTGAAGAAGTTACCATCGATGTGGATGATGAATACTCGGGTGTAGTGATTGAAAAGATCACGGGCACACGGCGCGGCGAGATGACAGAGATGAAACCAGCAGGGGTTGGTAAGACGCGGATTATCGCGCTAGTGCCTGCACGCGGGCTGATCGGTTATCATGGCGAGTTTCTGACGGATACACGTGGCACTGGCGTGCTGAACCGCGTATTCCACGACTGGGCGCCTTATAAGGGGCCAATTCCCGGCCGTCGTGCAGGAGTGCTGATCTCTATGGAGAACGGCCAGTCAGTATCATATGCGATTTTCAATCTGGAAGACCGTGGTAAATTCTTTATAGGCGCACAGGAAGATGTCTATACGGGCATGATCATTGGTGAGCATAACCGTGAAAATGATCTGGAAGTGAACCCTTTGAAGGGTAAGAAACTGACCAACGTGCGGGCCTCTGGCACCGATGAGGCGGTACGCTTGACCACGCCTATCAAGTTGTCACTTGAAGAAGCAATTGCCTATATTGATAATGACGAACTTGTGGAAGTGACACCGAACTCTATTCGTATGCGTAAACGTCATCTTGATGCGAATGAACGTAAACGTATGTCTAAGGTTGCAAGTTAACTGGATTTTTGAACTGTTGCTGCAATAAATGGACAAAAGTGAAAATCTGTGACAGCGGCACGAACTACATGCCGCAACCAATCTAAATTAGAAAGCAGAAGCATGAGTTGTGCTAATCTGCAGCGATTCTTTTTAAGGGAGCATTGGGTCGTTGTTGCCTTAATACCTTTGCAAAATGCAAAACCAAGCATAAAGATAGTTTTGCATTTTGCAAATACTAAAGTTTTGCACACCTAACTAATGGGTAGGCAATCTATCTATAGTTGAAAATTATAAGCCTTATTTTCAAGGAGAAATTTATTTTTAAAGCGATATAAAACAATATGTTATGACATTTAAAATTGCCGAATTGTGAATTATTTTAGCAACAATAATGTATTCAAACAGTGGAGTAGTTATATTACCCTGAGTGGTAAGAGAGGAAAGTATATAATGTCACATCCTGTTGATGAATATGTTGGTAAGCGCGTCAGACAACGGCGTTGGATGGTTGGTTTTAGCCAACAACAACTTGGTGAAGCTGTGGGGATCAAGTTTCAGCAAATTCAAAAATACGAAACCGGTATGAACCGGATCAGTGCATCGCGGCTATGGGATATCGCCGAAACACTGGGTGTGCCAGTCACCTTCTTTTTTGATGGCTATAATGAGATTTCGATCGAGACCAGTGCCGCGGAGGCCAAAGCAAGCGGTCAGGGCGATTTGTTGGCGGACAAGGAAGCTTTGGAATTGGTGCGGTCGTATTATGCGATCCCCGAAACCCAACGTCGCAAACTGTTCGATCTGGCACGTGTTTTAAGTGATGCGGCCTAAAATTTTAGCGGGTTTCGCGGTCTATATGTGTAATGCATAAGCGTAAATAGTATACGGCCACGGTTGACCTGCACCGGACAATATGAAAATTCCAGCTAAGGTAACGACCCTTAACAGGAGTTTTTCTTTGTCTGAACTGCCACATACTCTGAAAGCGGAATTATGGGATGTCGCCTACGCATTGGCCGATGCCGCCAGACCCATTGCATTGCAGTATTTTCGCAAATCCGATCAGGGTTTGGAAAACAAGCTGGATCAAGGGTTTGATCCTGTCACGATTGCAGACAAATCCATAGAAAGCGAAATGCGGCGCATATTACAGGCCCGCCGCCCGGATGACGGAATTATGGGTGAAGAGTATGCTGACGTTGCCGGAACGACTGGCCTGACATGGGTACTGGACCCGATAGACGGGACGCGTGCGTTTATCAGCGGTACACCGACATGGGGGGTGCTGATCGGGCTTGATGCGGGGCAAGGGCCGATATTGGGCGTTGTCGATCAACCTTTCACTGGTGAAAGGTTTTCCGGCGGGTTCGGGTCGGCAAGCTGGTCGCACAGGGGGCAAGCGCATGATATCGCTGTGCGTGATTGTGAGAAACTCAGTGAAGCCGTGCTATTTACTACATTTCCGGAAGTGGGAACGTTTAGCGAAGGCGCTGCATTTCACAGGGTGGCAAAACAATGTAAACTGACCCGTTACGGTACGGATTGTTATGCCTATGCGTTGTTGGCCGCAGGGCAGATTGATCTTGTGATCGAAGCGGGTTTGAACGCTTTTGATATTCAAGGTCCGATGGCCGTGATACAAAATGCAGGCGGTATAGTCTCAAACTGGCAAGGTGGGCCTGCCCATATGGGCGGGCAGATTATCGCTGCGGGTGACGCGCGGGCACACGCTGCCGCGTTGGATTTGCTAAAATGATAAGAAACGGTTTATTTCGGCCCATGTAAGGCCCAAGACATCGGGAATTTCCATCAATACTTCATGTTGTGCCCCGTCGATATTAACCAACTTTCCGTTCGGCCAGTCTGACATGATACGGATTATCGCATTGGGGGATACAATCGCTTCTTGGCTTCCCAAGAAACACAGGCATTCATGTTCCGGTGGTGGTAATCGTCGTAATCGGGCGCATTCCAAAAGTGCTTGATGCAGCCAGTTGATACTTGGTCCGCCAATGCCCAGTTCGGGATATGCATCTAACTGTGATGTCATCCACTGGTAGGTTTCTTTGTCATTGGTCAACGTATTGGTTTCAAATGGGTTTTCCTGAACATAATTGTTCGGTGTCGTATTGGGAGAGAACTTTTTGGCAAACCCGATCAGAGGCCCGATATTTGAAATGATCTGGGCAGGGATGCGCAACACGGGCTCAATATAAATACCCCACATGGGCGCAGAGAATACAGCCTTTTTAACCTGCAAACCGTTGTGTAATGCGCGCAGGGCAATCGTGCCGCCCATAGAGTGGCTTAAAAGCGTGTGTATTTCAGGTAATTCTGCATCTTTTACGGCATTCAACACTTCATCCACGTCTTTTTGGAAGTCTAGGAAATGTTTCACATGACCAAGCTGATGATTTGCAGAGATGCGATCAGAAATGCCTTGCCCGCGCCAGTCAACAACTGCCGCAGAAAAACCCATATCCTGTATATACTGTACAGTAGGACCGTATTTTTCAATATATTCAGACCGCCCCGGGAAAACCAGAATAGTGCCTTTTGCACCTTTTTTCCACGTTGCCACACGAATACGTACCCCGTCGGAACAGGTGCGCCATTGGGCTCGACCGCCTTTGGGCGCACGGGCAATATCCGTAAATAATGGTGCGTCGGTCATTTTAGGATAAGATGGCCCCCAGCTTCATTGCAGCGCTCATATCGCCGTCAACCTTCAGGCCGCCAGTCATAAATGCACTTGTCGGGTTCACATCACCCGTCAACATCCCTTCGAATGTTTCGGCATTGGCACTTAAGGTGCAATCTGCATCTTCGTCGCCTGCGCGTGCACCATTCCCGTCGATTATAATGCTGCCTTCATCCTCGATATCGATCTTGATAGAGCCGTCAAACCCGCCACTGCCCATTTTTTCGTTCAGTGCATCGACTGCTTTTGTTATTACGTCACTCATTTGTGTCTCCTTTACCTCAAAAAATGCTCGCAATCTTGCGTGGTTGCGATAGCTTGACGATAACATGAAACTAAACCTGCAAAACTTAAAGTCCTTGATGCGCGTCATCGTTTGTTCCGCTGCGTTAAATTTCATAATAAGTGATAATAATCACGCTTTCGCCCAAACTGCGGCATTGGACTTATTGTTTTCTGAATTACAGAACCCTGAAAATGAAGACTGGAAAACCTCAGAACAGAAAATCTGGCGTGAATGGGGGGAATCCGGTTCTGCCGCGGTAGATCATCTGTTACAACGTGGGACTACCGCAATGCAACAGGGGGACCTGCGAACAGCGGTAGAACATTTTTCGGCAGCGATTGATCATGCCCCCGATTTTGCCGAAGCTTGGAATAAACGTGCGACGGTTTTTTATATGATGGATGAATATGGGTTATCGATATCTGATATTCGCCAAACCCTGTTGTTAAATCCACGCCATTTTGGTGCTATGGGCGGGCTTGGTATGATTATGGAAGATATGGATCGGCCAAAAGACGCATTATCTGTCTACCTACGTGCTTTCGCCGTGCATCCACATCAAGAAGGTATTAAAGAGGCCATCGAAAGATTAGAACAACTGGTCAAAGGCACCCCGCTGTAATTCAAGGATAAGACAATAATGCCCCCGCAATCGCGGATTTGTGCGGTGCTTGGTCCGACCAACACCGGAAAAACCCATTATGCTATTGAACGGATGCTGGCCTATCGCAGCGGTGTGATCGGCCTGCCTTTGCGCCTGCTTGCGCGGGAAGTTTATGACCGCATTGTTGCCTTGCGCGGCCCGTCTGTTGTGGCCCTTGTCACGGGTGAAGAACGCATTGTTCCACCACGGGCGGCCTATTGGGTCTGTACCGTGGAAGCGATGCCGACAAGTCTGGGCACAGAGTTCGTCGCAATAGATGAGGTGCAGTTATGTGCCGACCCGGAACGCGGCCATGTGTTCACTGATCGTATGTTGCATTTGCGTGGCCTGTCGGAAACCTTGTTTTTGGGGTCAGACGCAATGTGGGGCGTGATTGCAAAACTTGTACCTGATGCGGATTTTCTACGACGTGACCGGTTTTCTGAATTGACCTATTCGGGCAGTAAAAAGATATCACGGATGCCTGCTCGTTCTGCCATCGTCGGGTTCTCGGTTAATAATGTTTATTCCATTGCCGAATTGTTGCGCCGCCAAAAGGGCGGGGCGGCCGTGGTCATGGGCGCTCTGTCGCCGCGCGCGCGCAATGCGCAAGTCGAGATGTATCA
>Ga0209344_10002690_pt1 | contig 19181 bp, 15 predicted proteins | sample Cruoilmetagenom6_FD_187293 | JGI IMG/M metagenome (GOLD analysis project Ga0209344, IMG submission 187293) | Oil polluted marine microbial communities from Coal Oil Point, Santa Barbara, California, USA - Santa Barbara Oil Seep Sample 6 (SPAdes)... | ecosystem: Environmental > Aquatic > Marine... | reverse complement strand
ATCCTCGAATTTATCCATATTGTTGCTTATTCTAGAATAATCTTGTTCCAAATTCAGTATTTATCTTATATTCGGCAACAGCGAGACTGGCTCCAACATCGAGAAATACCCGCATTGGAGACATCGCCATGACCACAGCAACAACACTCAATATCCTGGAAGTACAGGCCAGCGCCCGCGGTACAGGTTCGATCAGCCGGGAACTCACTGCAGACCTTATCGCGGCCCTGGAAGATCGCCACGGCAATACCGACGTAACACGTCGGGATCTCGCGAGCGGCCTGCCGTTTATTGACGAGGCCTGGGTTGGCGCCAACTTCACGCCCGATGAGGAACGGACGAGCACACATCGGCAGATCCTGTCCCGCTCCGACGATCTCGTCGCCGAGCTGCAGGAAGCCGACGTAATTGTGATCGGCGCGCCGATCTATAACTTCTCAATTCCTGCGGTTCTCAAGGCGTGGGTCGACATGATCGCTCGCGTTCAACTGACGTTTCACTACACTGAAAACGGCCCCGTCGGCATGCTGACCGACAAGAAGGTCTACGTTGTCGTACCGTCCGGCGGCGTACCTGTTGGCAGTCCAATGGATTTCGCGACGCCCTATTTGCGTCATGCGTTCGGCTTTGTCGGTATTACCGACGTCGAGTTCATCGGGGCCGAGGGTGCTGATCGCGGCAACAGCGATGCGCTCGACAGTGCACGCGCTCGCATTGCGGAATTGATTCACCTGGCGCCGAAGGCAACCTGAACGGTGAGGAGACACTCATGATCGACATTATTCGTACGAATGAGCGCGGCAGCGCCGACCACGGCTGGCTGCAGGCGAAACACACGTTTTCGTTCGCCGACTATCACGACCCGCAGCGTGTGCGCTTTGGCAAGCTACGCGTGATTAACGAGGACCGGGTCGCGCCCGGGAAGGGTTTCGAGACGCATCCGCACAAGGACATGGAAATCGTGACCTACATCATCAGCGGTGCGATCGAACACAAAGACAGCATGGGCAATGGCACGGTTATCTCGGCCGGCGAAGTGCAGCGAATGACAGCCGGTACCGGCGTCCTGCACAGTGAATTTAACCATTCCCTCGGCGATGAGCTGCACCTCCTGCAGATCTGGATCTTTCCGGAGCAGAACGCACTTACGCCTGGATATGAGCAGACCCTGTTCAGCCGTGATGACAAACTGAATCAGCTGCGGCTCGTCGGTTCGCGCGACGGCCGAGGTGGATCGATCACTATTCACCAGGATGTCGATCTCTACGCGAGCATTCTCGAGCAGGGGCACAAGGTCGTGCTCGACGATGTGGAAGACCGACGTGTCTTCGTGCAGGTCATCTCCGGCAGCATTGCTGTCAACGGTGAAGCACTCATCGCCGGAGACGGTGCGCAAATCCGGAGCGAAGCCAGCATCGAAATCGAGGCGCATGACGACGCCGAACTGTTGTTGTTCAATATGAGTTAGCCGCGATGGGTTAGAATCCCGTCATGCGAATTCTGACCCTGACCGCGAGCCTGTGCCTCGCCGCCGCCTGTGGTGGCGGTGGTAGCAGTTCCGCCACTCCACCCAATCCACCACCGCCTGCCGCCACGATGATCAGCGGCATACAAGGCACCGGTGCAACCAGCCCGATGGAAGGCCAGACGGTAACCGTTACCGGTATCGTTACAGGTGACTTCCAGGAAAACGACGCGGATGACCGCAGGAATCTCGGCGGCTTCTACATCCAGGACGCGCCACCTGACGTCAATCTGCAGACGTCCGACGGCGTGTTCATATTTGACGGCGACAATCCGGCGACTGACATCAGCACCGGCGACCTCGTCGAGGTCACCGGCACAGTCACCGAGTTTTTCGGCGAGACCCAGATCAACGCAAGCTCGGTAAGCGTCAGGGGCGCCGGGGCGGTGGTTGCGCGGCCCCTGAGCCTCCCCTTTAGTGCGACTGCGACTAACAGCGACGGCGACCCCGTTCCGGATCTTGAGCGCTACGAGGGAATGTCCGTTAGATTGATCGACACACTGACTGTAAGCGGCCATCACAACCTGGGGCGCTTTGGTACGCTGGTGTTATCGGAAGGCGGTCGGCTCCGGCAATTTACGAACAGTAACGCACCGGATGTCGCCGGCTACTCGGCTCATAGAGAGATGATCGCGCGCCGCTCCATCGTCCTCGACGATGGTCTGAGAAATCAAAACCCGGCCGATATTCACTACCTTGCAGCAGGCGCGGCGAACCACTCGATCCGAGCCGGTGACACGCTCGACGGCGTCACTGGCATCCTTCGCTACTCACGCGGCAGCGGTGGCAGTGGCGACGAAACCTGGCGCCTTATGCCGACCGTAGACCCGCAATTCACGGCCGCCAATCCACGGCCTGCCGCGCCGGCCATTGGTGGCAGTGTTCGGGTGGCGAGTTTTAACGTCTTGAACTTCTTCACGACTATCGATGGTGGGCAGACTGACTGTGGCCCGCAGAACGACCAGGCGTGCCGCGGTGCCGACAGCAATGCCGAGTTCGCGCGGCAACTCGAAAAAACCGTAACGGCATTGGTCATGTTGGACGCCGACATCATCGGATTGATCGAGCTGGAGAATAATGCGGGCGAATCACTGAGCACCCTGGTGGATGCGATGAACGCACGCACGGGGACCACGGACTACGCCTGGCTTGATACAGGTACGATTCACGATGACGTCATCAAGACGGGTTTCGTTTATCGCAGGGCCAGAATATCGACGATTGGCAGTTTCGCCATACTTGATCGCAGTGTTGATTCCCGCTTCAACGATGCGCGCAATCGACCTGTGCTCGCACAGACTTTTGCGCTCGACGCATCCGGAGCGATGCTGACTATCGCTGTAAACCACCTCAAGTCAAAAGGATCGCCCTGCGATGCGGATGGCGACCCGAATCTCGGCGACGGCCAGGGTAACTGCAACATCACGCGGACAAATGCTGCCGCGGCATTGGCTGACTGGATCGCGACGGACCCAACAGGTAGTGGCGACAATGACGCGCTTATTATCGGCGACCTGAATGCGTATATGAACGAGGATCCGTTGACGACGTTGGCCAGCGCCGGCTTCACAAACCTGCTCGGCGCACAAACCGATCCGCATTCATTTGTGTTCGACGCACAATCCGGTGCGCTGGATCACGCCATTGTGTCCGCAAGCCTCGCCCCGCAGATCGTCGACACGATGGAATGGCACATCAACGCCGACGAGCCGCGCCTACTCGACTACAACCTCGAGAATGGTCGCGACCCGACCCTGTTTGACGGTACGACGCCTTACCGGGCGTCCGACCACGACCCGGTAGTGATCGGCATCGACCTGACTAACTAGCGCTTTCTGAACTTGAGCGTCATGCGATTGGATTCACCGACGGCCTCGAGTTCTGCCTTGAGCTCCGGATTATCCGCGCTGGTAGCGAAGGTGGGCGACAAGCGCCACACGATATCGTCTTCACCAGGCTGATCGTTCGGGTTGGCGTTGATATCGCTTTCACCAACGAATTCAAAGCCTGCCGCTTCTGCAGCTGCAATGACGAAACTCTTCTTCAGGTAACCATGGCTACCGTCCGCGAATTCGTCTGACATCTCGTCGCGAGCATGATGCTGCACAACCCCGAACGTGCCGCCGGGTTTCAAGACAGCGTAGGCATCAGCGAGAGCTGCCGTCAGGAAACCGCCTTCTTCCTCGAAGTTGGCCACGTTATGCAGGACGCGCGCAAAGAAAACGACATCAGCCGTGCCGTTCATCTCCTCGGGCAAAGAGCCGAGAATGAATGCCGTGACAGGTGCGCCTGACTCTCCACGCCACTCCTCAGCGCCCGCCGGAAAATCCGTTGTCCAGGTGCGTTGCTTTTCCACGAACTCTTCCGTGCCGAACGGAAAGTTCGGCCATATGTCAATCGCGTAGTTCGCACCGATAAGATGACCCTCTGCACCCAGGTACGGCAGCAGCACCTTGGTATACCAGCCACGACCGGGAAGACCCTCAACCACAGTCATGCCGGGTTCGATGCCGATGAACTCCAGAGTCTCCTGCGGATGGCGGTATTGGTAGCGCGCCTTCACCTCATCGGGCTGTGCGTCAAGTGCAGCAGCCAGAATGTCTATCTCCACTGCCGGTTCAGCGGCAGGTGGCGTTTCTTCTGCAACGGGTTCGGCCGCCTGCTGGCAACCAAAGAGGAATAGAACGAATAGAAGGGCAAGACTGTTCTTCATGGTGGTCCCCGGAGAGCGCGTATATAGAAGGAGAAATTATGCGTTAGTCGAGATCGTCCAACAACTCACGTATGTCCATGCGCAGTGTTTCGATGGCTTCGATGATTCGATCCTTGCCAGCATCGTTCTCCCCAAGGTCCCGCCAGTGCTCGTCCCAGGTCGCGCGCAAGCGCTCTGCCGATGCGGGCAGCGGCTCATCCAGTACGATCGCCAGGTCGTTTATGGTCAGGACGATTGCCCAGCCGGTCCGTGGGTTTGCTTGGTCGGCTTCATCTGTGTCGTAGTGGAGAAGAAAGGTAACCTGCTGCAATTCACCGACATTGCGCAGGATCTCGATGGCCACCAGCCGCTGGTTGCGGTTGTGCTCACTGGCCTCGTTGCGCCAGGTGTTGTACCCAAGACTGGTCACTGCGACCACGAGGCTGATGAGCGCAACGAGGTTACGCCGGACCTGTTCGCTGATAGTTTTGCTGGACTTCATGCCCCAACAGACCCTGCCAGGCACGTTTTTATTTCGTCGCCGAATCCAAAGTGCGCTCGTCGGGCCATTCAGAGGCCGAACTATTGCGCTGCAACCAGAGAAGCCACGCCACGACTACAACACCGAGCGCCGAAACCACGGCCAGGAACAGGAAGTAGTTCCGGTGTCCGACCGGGCCCGGGTTTGCGTCGAGAATACGTCCGGTAACAGGCCCGAAGAATATCTCCGGCGTATAGCCGATGAATGACACAGTTCCGGCGACCGCACCTGTCAGGTACGGAGGTACCTGGTTCTCCTCGAGCAGCGCAAAGTAAACGCCGCGCAACATGAAGACGGCAGTAACGCTCACAAAAATATTTCCGTAGATAATGAACAAGCCCGTACCCGCCGGCATCGTTGTCGCCAGCACACCGTAGGCGATCACCAACACACCAAAGCAGACTCCAACCGTCTTGCCGGCGGCCCAGCGGTCAGCTATCAGGCCTGCCGCAACCGCCGCGATGGGGCGAACATAGGTGGCAAGGGCAGCGAGCTTCGCACCGTCAACCTCGCTCATGCCGAGAACCTGCACGGCATACAGCGAGTAGTTGTCGAAACCCTTGTAGCCGCAGTAGGCACAGATAATGACGGCGGCCTGTGCCCAGACCAACGGTCGCCCAAGCACCTTCACAGAGCTTCGAAACAGGCTGCTGGCCGACTCACCGATGTGTTTGACTGCCGGAATGATCGACCATGTGAGAACCGCGGTGGCAAGTGTTATCACCGAATAGAAGAAGATCACCGAACGGAACGCCGAGCGTCGCTCCTCGTTATTGAGCTGGTCGAGGTTGTCCGGCATGAACATCGCAAGCAGCACTACGCCGCCCGATGCCAGCAACGCAGCCACCAGGCCACGCCCGCCCTCGAGAATGCCGAAGGCTCTGCCCTGCTCGTCATGCCCGCCCCATTCACGCGTTGCCCGAATAAGTGCCGCCCAGAAGAGCAATATTGTCGTCACACCCCAGTACCCGAACAACGCGGCCATGCCAATTGGGCCAGGGTAAAGCGCCATGTACAGACCGCCCACGCTCGTCGCGATGAGTGAGGCTGTGAGCAATGAACGTGCTGAGAAACGATCGGCAAGTGCGCCACCCGGGAAGTACGCTATCATCGCCATGACGCCGTATACCGCAAACATGTCACCCAGCTGTGTGTTCGTAAGCTCGAACGCTTCGAGCATGGTCGGCCGAAAAAAACGCGTCGTGTGAAACGGCAGCAGGAAGACAATTTCCCCGGCAAGAATGAGCGTCAGCATTAGCAGGAAACGAGAGCGCATCTCATCACCATACAGGATTGCTCAAGGAGAGAACCGATGACACGAGTTTCACTGATCGCATTACTGGCCGCATTGGGTTTTGCCACAACTGCAATGGCAAGTGCACCGGATACGATGCGTGTCGACTACTATCATAGCGGCAATAACAGTACCGAGATGTTCTCTCTCGACCAGGTCGTCGTTGAACCGCTGCCCTGGACCGGCAACATGTCGCAGCCAATCGACAAGACGTCGCGTGGCAAGTACCTGTTTGAGGTTGTCGACCCCAAGAGCGGTGAAGTAGCCTGGTCACGCAGCTTCAGCAGTATCTATGGCGAGTGGGAGACGACCGGTGAGTCGCGCCGCATCAACCGCTCATTCCATGAGTCAGTACGGTTCCCGGCGCAGGGCTCCACTTTCGAACTCGTAATCAAGAAGCGTGGACCCGCCAATGAGTTTGTCGAGCTCTGGCGTATCGAACTGGACCCAACGGACGTTCTCGTCCATCGCGAGTCCGCCATGTTTGCCGAGCATGTCGTTGCCATTCACAAGAGTGGCGATCCGGCCAACAAAGTCGACCTGCTGTTAATGGGTGATGGCTACACCGCTGATGAGAAAGCCGAGTTCATCGCCAAGGCACAGGAGCTGACAGACATCCTGTTATCTACATCGCCGTTCAAGGAACGCATGGACGACTTCAACATTTGGGCCGTGTCGCCGCCAGCGGCAGAATCCGGCGTATCGCGTCCGTCCACCAATACGTTTCGTGACTCACCGATTGGTGCGACCTACGACGCGTTCCGCTCGGAGCGCTATGTGTTGACGTTCGACAACAAGTCAATGAGACGCATTGCGTCATCGGCACCGTATGATTTCATCGAGATCCTCACCAATAGTGAAGTCTACGGTGGTGGTGGCATCTACGGCCTCTACAGCACAGCTGCAGCGAACAGCGAGTGGGCACCCTACCTGTTCGTGCACGAATTCGGCCATCACTTCGCAGGGCTCGCCGACGAGTACTACACGAGCTCGGTTATGTATGAAGCGCCGACTGAGATCACTGAGCCTTACGAACCCAACGTCACCGCACTGCTCGACCCGGACAACCTCAAGTGGAAGCATCATGTAGCGCCGAACACGCCGCTGCCAACATCGTGGCCCAAGGAGAAGTTTGAGGAGCACTCGATCGCGTACCAGGAAGTCCGCCGCCAGATGCGTGCCGATAACGTCCCCGAAGATGAGATGAACAAGCTGTTTCTGAATAACCAGAAATTCGCCGAGGCCTTGTTCGATGAGTCCGGGCGAAAGGGTGTTGTCGGGGCGTTTGAGGGTGGCAACTACCAGGCGAAGGGTTACTACCGCTCAGCCCAGAACTGCCTGATGTTTACCCGTACAGAAGCGTTCTGTGCCGTGTGTGCCGAGGCGATCGAAAAAGTCATCGACGAGTACACGTTACAGGAGTAAGTCGGACAGATTCTCGGAGATTCGGCCCGGGCACAGCGTCTAGTTCGCCAGCTCACCCGGACCGATAGTCGTTATCAGAAACTCGTGCAAACCTGTGAATAGTGATTCGCGATTTTTCTGCTGCGAAAAGAAATGATCGTCACCTTTGACCTCCAGGTAGACGACCGGGGTCTCTGTTTTCTCAAGTGCTTTTCGCATGTGCTTGAAATGATCGAAATGTACATTGAGATCTTTGCGTGCGTGCGCAAGGAATAGCGGCGCAGTTAGTTCATCGGCTCGTCGCACTGGCGAATTGTCCCGCATGACCTGTTTGTCTTCAAACCCGCTCAATATGAACTTGTTTGCCGCGGTGTCTCCGAAGCGATATGAACGAAGGTCCCTGACGAGATTCTGAACGTCGGTCACGCCGGCGATGGAAATTGCACACGCATACAGTTCCGGATTCTTGATAGCGCCCATCAGGGCTGCGTATCCACCGTACGACCAACCCGCAATACAGGTTCGATTCGGATCGGCAATGCCCTGGTCCAGTGCCCAGCGGGTTGCATCTTCAACATCTTCTTGCATCAACACCCAATTATTCCGGCCCGCGTCTTCGTAAGTTTCGCCGTACCCGGCTGACCCGCGGAAATTCATTTGCACCACCACGTATCCACGCGTTGCGAAGAATTGCGCGAAGTAGTCGAATCGGCGATACGACCGGGAGTATGGCCCGCCGTGTGGCAGCACTATTGTCGGCGCATTTCTTGCGGCCTCGACACTATGGATCGTCGGCGGCAAAGTCAGGTAGGCGGGTATTTCGAACCCATCACGCGCCTCGTATTTGACGGTGACCACGGAGCCCATGTCGGCGGCGGAAAGCTGGCTGCGCGTCTGCGAAATACGAATAATCTTGTTGGTTGCGCTATCCGACAGCAGCAGCGCTCCCGGGTCACTGGAATTAGATATCCGGAAGATCAGTCGACTTCCATCTCTTGATTGATCAACGAAGCTGACGATGTAATTGCCAAAGGCCATGCGCATCCGGCCAAGGTGCGTATCGTGTTCGCCGAACAACTCTGTTTCGGGCGTGTCGGCAATGTATCGAGCACCTATTATCTCTCCATCAAGATTCGTCACCAGGCCGCTGACGTCATAGTCATCGTTGTGAAACAGGCGCCGGCCGATTTCCTTCTTCTCCAGGTCATAGACGTAAACGCCCAGCGTATCCTTGTCGCCTCGATGCCCAATGAGCAGTTCATTCGGATTCTCATTGAATCCAATAATAGTTGTATCCGGTTCCAGGCCCGGAAAATCCCTGGACGGCCGCCACTTTTCGCTATCGCTGTCGCGAATCAGCAATCGCCATTCGAAGTCGTCACCCTCTTTGTCGATGCGACCCTGCCCAACTCGCGGCTCCCCACTCTGATCGGTGTACCAGGACTGCACCCCCTCCAGGCCCCGCTTCACGCGGTTGTACTTTCCAGTCGCGACTTCTACCCGTTGGATTTCTTTCCTGTACTGGGTGCGATCAGAAAACGCCATCAAGATATGGTCCGGATCGTCGTCCAGAAAATCGATCACGTCAGCATTATTCTGTCGAAAAATATCCTTGGGGCGAACCAGGATCTTGCCTTCCATGGTGTTGGCGTCAAGCGTGTAAATGAACGCCGCCCATGTCGGGCGGCCTCCGACTGGCACAATATGCGACAAGCCGACGAGAACACGATCGTCGTTTACCCAACGAATCCAATTGGGTTTCACGCCTACATCGAGCCCCACGGCACGAATCGGTTCACCAACACTGCCGATAGTGAATACGCGCACCGCAAACTCACCCTCAACATTCATGACCAACGCGATTTGACTCGCATCCGGCGAGATTGCGGCGTCGCGAATATCGGGCAATGCACCAAACGACTTTGCACTCGGGGCAGCTTGAGCGACTGCCAGGAAGGCAAGTAAAAAGATGATGACAGTAGTTCGAATCAGCATGGCTAGAAACCGGATAGAAGGCTATATAATGATACAGGAGGGTTGAATCTGATATCTGGATGAACAAACTGTTTCTCAATAATCAGGACTGTGTCGAGGCTTTGAGGAAGGCTACCGAATGAAGATTGGACTCCTGGTATTGGCGATCTCGCTAAGTGTCGCATCTGGAGCTGCTGGTGCTGGTTCACTTGGTGCGGCGTTAGAGGCCGGCGAGGCGATAGTGCCCGCAGCCGGGTACAAATGGAGTGACCGGCAGCGTCCTTATTGGCCGACCGATAAATGGGCGTCCGGACTAGCGAGTGACCATGCCTTTGATATCGGCCGGCTCTCAGATGCACTTGAAGCAGCCAGAAACGACGAACTCCTGCGTGCTGTCCTGATCATCCGGGACGGCCGCATCGTCACTGAAGAGTACTTCAACGGGGGAGCGCGCGACCAGAGCACCGAAGTCTGGTCCGTGACCAAGAGTATTGTGTCCGCCCTGATCGGAGTCGCCATACAGCAAGGCCACATCGATAGCATTGACGACCCGATGGTCAAGTACCTTCCTGATTACCCGGCATTCGGCAATCTGACAATCCGGCACGTACTGACCCATACGACTGGTCTGGAGTGGACTGAGGAAGGGGACGATTTCGTAGCTTGGCTGGCGTCTCCTGATCCAGTAGCCAATGCGATTCACCGGGAGCGCCAGTATTCCCCCGGCACCAGGCTCTTGTACAGTTCCGGCAATTCACATTTTCTGTCCGCACTACTAGAGCACGCGACCGGCGCGAATCCCGGTGACTATGCGGAGGAATACATCTTCGAGCCGCTGGGAATCGAATTTCAGCCCCAGCAGGTGGTGCCGAATGGGGTCACGTGGGACAGCTTCTTGATTCGTACACCACACACCTGGAAACGTGACAATACCGGGATCGAAGTTGGAGCCTTCGGTCTGAGTATGACCGCTCGGGATATGGCCCGATTCGGCTATCTTTATCTCAATAGAGGACAGTGGGCCGGTAGGACAATCGTCGATACTGATTGGGTAGTTGAATCAACGCGTGACCACGTGCGGCGAAGCGGGAACTTCGGGTTTGGCTATCACTGGGTCGTTTCGCAGCGCGCCGGTCATTTGGCTTTCAATGCTGATGGTTGGGGCGGCCAGATTATCTGCGTCGTCCCCTCGCTCGACATGGTGATTGTCCTGAAATCCGAAGCGGAGAATCCCGGGGCGCATGCTTATTACGAATTGCTAAGCGAATTGATTGACGCGGCCAACTAGTCGCAGCCGTCGCTCGATCTGATACGGTATTTCGCATGTCTGGGCTGAATCACCTGAGCGATACGGAGCTTGTCGACCTGTGCAACACGGGCGATCGAAGCGACGCGGTCGAGGCTTATGAAACCCTCTACGCACGCCACAAAGACTACGTGTTACGCGTTGCGTTTCGATACGTGGGCGATGCCGACCTTGCGCTCGATGTTCTGCAGGACACGTTCAGCTACATCCTTAAGAAATTCCCGCCACCGGGTGAGGGGCTCGTCCTCAAGGCGCAACTGCAGACACTGCTCTACGTCGTTGCCAGGAACAATGCGATCTCGATACTACGCAAAACAAACAAAGGCGAGGCCGGTGGCGAGATCGACCCCGACGATCTACCCGCGCCCGCTTACCGGGACTCCAGCGACCTCGCTACGTTGCTGCGAGGACTGACGCCCGGTCAGAAAGAAATCGTGACCCTGCGATTCATTGACGACCTGCCCCTCAGGGACATTGGTGAGATCCTCAATATTCCGCTCGGCACCGTCAAATCCCGGCTCCACAAAGCCATCGACGCGCTGCGCAAGGCGCCGGGCGTCATAGCGTTTTTCGAAAAATGAACCTTTTGGGTGGCTGCTGCGCTTAATACTCAAGGAGCGCAGCACTATGCACGAAGAAGACAACCTCGAAACACTGCCTGACGAGCTCGTCGCCGAACTTAAAAAGTCAGACAAGCGTGGCTCGCTGATCACGGCGCGAGTCGATCGGTCGTTAGCCAATCTCGCGCGGGAGCAATTTGCATCCCGGCCCGAGAAGCGTCGACGGATCGCACCCGCATGGTATGCCGTTGCCGCCACGGTGCTGCTTGCCGTGCTCGTCGTCCCACTTTCAAACCGCTTTGGCACGGTTGATGACGGGCTCTACGCCGACGTCGACAATTCCGGCCAGATCGATATCGCCGATGTCCTGACCCTGGCGCGTCGCAGCGACGGCGAGGTTACCCAGGCAGAGCTGAATGCCTTCGCCATGAAGGTTGTATCGCTGGCCGACTCGGGAGAGACATCGTGATCGGCCGTCTGCGTGTCATCGTTGCTTTGCTGTTGCTGGCCGTGTCGTCGGCAATGGCGGATTCGCCAGTCCGGTTTGCATCTGTCGATGTATATATCGACACCACGGAACCGATGGCCGCATGGCAACTCGAATTCTCGGCCGCAACTGGCGTCATGCAGATTGTCGGTGTCGAGAATGGCGACAGCGAAGCCTTCGACGGCGCGCCCTATTACGACCGGGATGCCGTGGAGAACGGCCGGGCGGATCGGATCGTCGTTGCTGACTACTCGCTGGAGGAGCAAGAAGAACTGCCCAATGGTCGAGTTCGCGTCACGACGCTGCACCTGATGCTGTCTGGCGATGAGGCACCCGAATTCGACACGCGGCTAATCGTCGCGACATCGCATGACGGAGTAAGCATTAACGCGGAGATCAGTATCGAGATCTCTGAAGGGAGCACGAAATGATCACAATAAGCCCGAAATGGGTATATCGATTCGCCGCATTTACTCTCGTCGCAGGACTGTTCGCTGGATGCGCACAATACTCGATTCCTGATGCCGAGCCGGTGCAGGAACCGGAACCAGCGACCGATAGCAATCAGGGTGCCGACCAGCGTCTCGAGGAAATCACTGTTACTGGTTCGAGAGAAGGGACCTGGAGGCCTGCGAACCGTTCTTCGATGCCAGGCGGCGCGAGCATGGCAGGCTTTGCTGGCGAGTCGGCTGAGGGTGCAGCCCTCCCCTACGCCGGTGACGAAGAAATCTGGGTCATCCAAAAACACGCGGCAACAAGCGCGGTGGCACCGACCGACGACCCGGGTACAGGCGCCATGGTCGCCACCGTGGACTCGAAGGAGGTGCCGCTCCCTCTGCAGCACACAGGCGTCAATGCGCAGATCAACGGCTACATCAGCACCGTCAGCGTGCGCCAGGAATTCACCAACCCGTTCGACAGCAAGATCGAAGCGGTTTACCTGTTCCCGCTGCCCGAGAAAGCGGCCGTCAGCGAGTTCCTGATGATCATCGGCGAGCGCAAGATTCGCGGCATCCTGCGTGAGAAGGAAGAAGCCGAGGCCATCTACGAGGCGGCGCGCTCGCAAGGCTACCGGGCAAGCCTCATGGTCCAGCACCGGCCCAACATCTTCGAACAGAAAGTCGCCAACATCGAACCCGGCAAATCGATCGATGTCGATATCAAGTACTTCCACACGCTCAAGTACAACGATGGCTGGTACTCATTCGTATTCCCGACTGTCGTCGGCCCGCGTTACAACCCGCCCGGGCATAGCGACCCGATACAGGCCGTCCCGCGCCAGGACACAACGTCGCAAGATACTGCCGTGCGCTACTTGCGGCCCGACGAACGTTCCGGCCACGACATCCGAATCGATGTGTCGATCAGTGCGGGGGTAGAGATCGAGGAGCTGCGCTCGACGCACAAGATCGTGGCGAACCAAGCAGACGAGCAATCCGCCTCGGTACAACTCGCGGCGGGCTCAACGATTTCCAACCGCGACTTTGTCCTCGACTTCCGGGTCGCCGGCGAAACGATGAAGTCCGATCTACTGACCTACGTGGACCCGGAGACGCAGCAGGGCTACTTCACGATGATGCTGTACCCGCCGGAAGTGACGGACAACCTGGAACGCCGCAATATGGAGATGGTGTTTGTCATCGACTCATCCGGATCGATGAGCGGCACGCCGATGGCACAGGCGAAGGACGCCATGCTCGCGGCACTAGATCACCTGCAGGAAGGCGATACGTTCCAGATCATCCGCTTCTCCGACAACGCCAGCCAGTTCGGCCAGGCGCCCGTGCCGGCGACCAGGCAAAACATCAAGCGTGCACAGCGTTACGTGGCGAATCTCAGTGGTGGTGGCGGTACGCAGATGATCGAGGGCGTGAAGGCAGCACTCGACTTCCCGCACGACCCGGCACGCTTACGCTTTGTGTCATTCCTGACCGACGGCTACATCGGGAACGAGGCCCAGATCCTTGGCGAAGTGCAGAAGCGTATCGGCGCCAGCCGCATCTTCAGCTTTGGCGTTGGTTCGTCGGTCAACCGGTACCTCATGGAGCGCATGGCCAAGATCGGCAGAGGCGCCGTAGCTTACCTCGGTCCGCAGGACTCCGGGTACGAGATCATGGACGGCTTCTTCAATCGCATCAGCCATCCGGCGCTTACCGATGTGCGCATCGACTGGCATGGCATGGCGGTCAGCGATGTTTACCCTTCCGTCCTGCCGGATGTCTTCGTCGGCCGCCCGATCGTCGTGACCGGCAAGTACCTGGGGCACGCGAGTGACATCAGGGTTTTGGGCCGTCAAGGCAACAACGACCACAGCGTCGTTATCGAAAACAGCAATGACACGAGCAGCGCACCGCAGCTCGCCAAAACCTGGGCGCGCATGCGTATTGCTGACCTTGCGGACCGCAAGACCTGGAGTGCCGTTCCGTACGATGAGATCGGCGAGGAAATCAAGGCAACGGCCCTGCGGTATCAACTGATGTCGGACTACACGTCGTTTGTAGCCGTGGATACCTCGGAACGCACCGAGGGCGAATACGGAACCACCGTGCATCAGGCCGTGCCGGTACCGGATGGCGTTCGCTACGAAACCACCGTCGAGAAGAACTAAGGAGCTGTGATGAACAGAGGGATGACTTGGGTAACGTTTCTATTCGCTTTGGCGCTGGTCAGCGGCTGCGGCGCTCACTACGTGACGCCGAGCGGCGGTGCCTCAATGGCCGAATTTGCCGGACTGAGCGAACAGATTGACGGCGACATCAGCAAGCACTTTGAGACCAGGCCTGCGGCGGCGTTTCCGGCACATATCGCGGTCGTACGCATTCAGGACTCTGGCTATCGGAACAGAACGCATCACGGCTACGGCCATGGCCGCTACTCGGTCGTCACCACGCGAGACATAGAAACGGACGAGGCCTTCGAGCGACTACAGAAACTGCCTGATGTTAATGGCGTGGCACCAATCGGACGCATGCTCGTACCCGTCAACGCCAACTCCATCAAAGACCTGCGCATTCCCGCAGCCAGGCTGCACGCGGACATGGTGCTCGTCTACTCGGTCGATACGTCCCTGTATGTCGATGGCAAACAGCTTGGGCCGCTGTCCGTGATCTCCCTGGGGCTAATTCCCAACAAGAAGGCGCACGTCACCGCGACCGTCGCCGGCATGCTCGTTGATGTACGTACCGGATACGTCTACGGCACGACGGAATCGACCGACACCCAGTCGCAAATCGCAACGGTCTGGGACACCGAGGTTGCGATCGAATCTTCACGCAAGAAGGCAGAGAAGAATGCGTTTGAGGGATTTGTCGGGGAATTTGAGGATCTGTGGGGTGGTGTTGTCAACGTTTACCGGGATGGGGCCGTGGCGCGTCACGATGAGGCTCTCGGGAACCGGTACCACACAATCAAACTGGGAAAAATTGGTAACGACTGAATAGTAATAAGGACCAGCGAGCGTGGTGCAATTAGGTGTAATTCCGAATTGCACTCGCCAGTCATCCGGGCATACGTTGTCGGGTTCGCAGTCTGGACTCGTGAAATGAACAAGAACGCTACGCCTCTCATCTTCCTTCTGCTGGCCTTTTCTGGGTCGTTCGCACAGGATCAAGCCGATCAGTTCCTGGCTACATCCACCGGCGTGGTCATGCCGGACCGAAGCGTGACCTTGTCAGCGAAAATCGTCGGGCGGGTGTCCAAGGTCAATGTCGAAGAGGGAGACCGGGTCGATTCCGGCCACATTCTCGTCGACATCGAGGACGCAGAGCTACGCGCCAACCTCGCGGCCGCACAAGCCCGACTGAGGATGGAGGAACTCAACTGGGCTCACCAGGAGAAGCTCGCCGAGCGGATAAGAGACCTGCGCGAGCAAGGCACTGTGTCCGCGGAAAACCTTGACGACGCCAACTTCAAAGTTGATGCGGCCGAGCAATCCGTTGCCAGCGCGAAAGCTGAAGTCGCTCGTGCCCGCGCCATGCTCGCCGAATCGAAAATCAGGGCGCCGTTTGCCGGCGTCATTACGCGTAAGGACGTAGAGCCCGGCGTTGTCACGGCCCCAGGTAGTACCCTGCTCGTTCTGGAAGATCACGGCCGTTTGAAGTTCCGCACGAGCGTGAAGGAACAGGACATTGCCCGCGTCGAGACCGGTCAGACGGTTACGGTAACCATCGATGCACTCGATGGGCTGATGCTTACTGCCACCGTGACGAAAATTGTTCCGTCGGGTGACCTGTCCACACACGAGTTCGTCGTCGAAGCTACTTTGCCCCGGCACGAACAGGTATACCCCGGCATGTTTGGCAAAGCGGCGTTTGCGCGCTAAGCGTCTGTGATCATGAAAAACGCGATCCGGTTTTTCGCCAACCAGCCGACCCTCGCGTACGTCCTGACGTTTCTGATCATCTTTCTTGGCGTCAGCGCGCTGACTGTGGTTCAGCGCGACAACTTCCCCAGCGTAGACCTTCTCGAGATGACAGTGACAACGCGTTACCCCGGCGCGTCACCGGAGGATGTCGAGCTCAACGTGACCAATGAAATTGAGGAGGAGCTAAAGGAAGTTGACGGCATCGACAAGTACACGTCGTTCTCAATGGAGAACATTTCCATCGTCCATATCTGGCTCGATCGCGAAATGCGGGACAAGAACAAGGTAAAGACCGACGTTCGCGATGCCGTCTCCCGGGTCTCCGATCTGCCGGTCGAAGTCGATGAAGATCCCGTCGTCGAGGAAATCACGACCTCGACGGCCATTCCGATTATCGAGGTCGGACTGACTGGCGATGTGCCGTACAGCGTGCTGCGCAACGTGGCCAGGCGCGCGGAAAAAGCGCTGTTGAACGTGCCGGGCGTGCGCAGCGTCACCAAGTACGGCTACCTGGACCGCGAGATCAAGGTCGAGATCGGACAGGATGCGCTGGAGCGCTACCAGGTGGCGTCCCATGAGATTGTCAGTGCGATTAACAACCGTAATATTCGCGCGACCGGCGGATCCTTCGAGTCGTACACGAGCGAGAAGAACATTGTCACGCTGGCTGAGTTTGAAGATCCAATGGAAGCGGCCGAAGTCATCGTGCGTATCAGCGAAGGCGGGTCGACGATCCGCGTCAAAGACGTCGCGGTGCTGCGCGACGACTTCGAGCCCGCCAAGGTGCTGTCACGCATAAACGGATCGCCGGCAATTTCATTCGTCATATTCAAGAAAGAGTCGTCGGACATCATACGTACCGTCAAGGCCATCAGGCAGCTCGTTATCGACAGCCAGGATCAACTACCCGACGGTGTGAGCATCGAGTTTTCGAACGACCGCTCCAGGCTGGTCACCAACCGGCTCAACGTCGTGATGTCGAACGGACTGATCGGTCTGGCACTGGTCATGTTGATGCTGACCCTGTTCCTCAACTGGCATTCGGCGTTTTGGGTGGCCCTGAGCATTCCAGTCGTATTGCTGGGCACGCTGTTCCTGCTGCCGGTCTTTGGGGCCTTCCTGGACACGATTGCCATGGGCGCGATGATCCTCGTTATCGGCATCATCGTCGATGATGGCATCGTGGTGGCAGAGAACATCTGGCACCATCGCGAACACGGCATGCCGCCGCTCGATGCGGCGGTGGAAGGCACCTACGCGGTTTCCAAGCCCGTTATTACAACGATCATCACGACGGCGCTGGCATTCATGCCGATGTTCTATATGAGCGGGATGTTGGGCGACTTCATTTTCGTCATTCCGCTCGTGGTCGTACTCGCGCTGACGATTTCGCTCGTCGACACGATGTTTATCATGCCGGCACACCTGATATCCCGGTCTCACGGTGAGGGTGAAGCGACACACATGCGGACCAGCGACTGGTTCGTGCGCTTTCGCGAGCGCTTCGTGAGCATACTTCGCAAGCTCTTGCCCAAGCGCTATGCCGTCGCAGGCGTGTTCGTCACTCTGCTGCTCGCCGCATCGTTTTATGCGGCGAGGTATATGGACTTTGTGCTGTTTCCCACGCAATCCGCAGACGAGCTCTTCATCCTTACTGAGTTGCCAAGTGGATCTTCGCTCGAACACACGGCAGAGAAGCTGCAGGAGGTCGAGGCAATAGTCGCTGCGCTGCCCGAAAATGAGCTGGACTCCTATACAACGCGCGTGGGCACGCACGACGTCCACAATCCCGGTGAGAATGAAAACTGGGGTCTGTTGAGCGTATACCTGACAGCCTTCGCAAAACGCGACCGCAACGCGGACGAAATCGTCGACTCGCTGCGGGCCCAGACCGATCTTCTCGATGACTTCGACACCATTATCTACAGCATCGATAGTGGCGGACCGCCAGTCGGCCGGCCGGTTCAGATGCGCGTCATTGGCAGTGACGATGAACAGCGCAGTGCCCTGGCCACCGCGATCGTCGAACAGTTGCAGAAGATGGATGGCGTTTCCGACATTGAGCGCGACGACAAGGCCGGCAAAGAGCAGATCGTCGTCGACCTTGATTACGTCCGGCTTGCAGAGCACGAGTTGAGCGTTGCCGATGTAGCAAAGAACCTGCGGCTCGCCTACGACGGTGAAATTGTGACATCCGTGCGCTACGGCGATGAGGACGTCAATTTCCGCGTCATCCTCGAGGAAAAGGCGCGCGGCTCCGCCGAGGTCTTGGGCAAACTTATTGTTCCGAATAGGCATGGCCGCTTTGTCGAGCTTCAGGAGGTGGCCAGTTTTCGAGTAGCGCCGGGGCCGTCGAATCTGCATCACTACGACAACGAACGGACAATTTCGGTCACGGCGAACATAGATAAGGAAATGACGACGCCGCTACTCGCCACTAACGCGGTACTGAATGCTATCGACGTGCAGCGCGACTGGCCGGGAATGCGAATTGTGGCGGGTGGCGAGACGGAGGAAACGCAAGAGTCGATGGGCAGTCTTGCTGTCGCCTTTGCTGTTGCCGCCGTCGGCATCTACCTGGTGTTGGTGCTGCTGTTCAACTCACTTATGCAGCCGGTCATCGTCATGGTTGCCGTCCCTTTCGGGCTGACTGGCGTCATCTTCGCGTTCGCAGTGCACGGCCAGACCATCGGCTTCCTGGCCATGCTTGGTGTCATTGGCCTGGTGGGCATTGTTGTTAACGACTCACTGATCCTCGTCAACCTCGCGAACAGTCTGCGCAGCTCCAATACCGATGCCTCCCTGAACGAGATCATCGTCGACGCAACCAAGCACCGCCTCCGCCCGATACTTCTGACGTCGATTACGACCGTCGCGGGCCTCCTGCCGATGGCCTATGGCCTTGGTGGGTCCGATCCGTTTTCGGCACCCATGGCGTTGGCGATGGGCTACGGGATTCTGTTCGCAACGCCGTTGACGCTTATTCTGTTGCCTTGCCTGTTGTTGATACAGGCCGATTTAAAGAGGTTTGTATT
>Ga0209344_10002689_pt1 | contig 19187 bp, 15 predicted proteins | sample Cruoilmetagenom6_FD_187293 | JGI IMG/M metagenome (GOLD analysis project Ga0209344, IMG submission 187293) | Oil polluted marine microbial communities from Coal Oil Point, Santa Barbara, California, USA - Santa Barbara Oil Seep Sample 6 (SPAdes)... | ecosystem: Environmental > Aquatic > Marine... | reverse complement strand
TATCATATCTTACGACGACAAATGAAGCGTAATTATAGAAAGCCGTTGGTGGTTTTTACACCCAAGAGTTTATTACGTCATCCAAAAGCCGTTTCAACACTTGATGATTTAGCAACTGGAGCCTTTAAAGAAATAATTGATGATACAATTGGTCCTAATAAGGTAAAGAAATTAGTGTTTTGTACAGGTAAGTTCTATTATGATCTATTGGCAGAGCGTGAAAAACTAGAAAGAAATGATGTTGCTTTAGTGCGTATTGAGCAATTGTTCCCTTTACATGAAGAAAAATTGAAAGAGGTAATCGCCAAATATAAAAATGTTGAAAATTATGTTTGGGCACAAGAAGAACCCCAAAATATGGGAGCATGGAGTTATATGTTACAACGTTTTAATTTAGTTAAATTAGAAGTGGCTTCCAGACCTTTTTATGCTGTACCCGCTGCCGGTTCTAGTACACGCTTTAAAGAAAGACATCAAAAAGTATTAGATCAAGTTTTTAAATAAAAAAATAAAATAGCAAATATCAAAAATGCGAATTGGATTTTGTAATTTGAACATTGGAAATTAAATTAATTATGGTTTTAGAAATGAAAGTCCCTTCTCCGGGAGAATCAATTACCGAAGTAGAAATTGCAACATGGTTAGTTGAAGATGGCGATTATGTAGAAAAAGATCAGGCTATTGCCGAAGTAGATTCGGATAAGGCAACTTTAGAATTACCTGCTGAAGAAAGCGGAATTATTACGCTTAAAGCGGAAGAAGGTGACGCCGTAGCTGTTGGCGCAGTAGTATGCCATATTGATACAACTGCCGCTAAGCCTAAAGGAGATGCTGCTCCTAAGGAAGAGAAATCAATAGAAGCTCCTAAAAAAGAAGAGAAGCCCAAAGAAACCAAAACTACCTACGCTAGTGGGACCGCTTCTCCTGCTGCAAAAAAAATATTAGACGAAAAAGGAATTTCATCAACATCAGTTAAGGGATCGGGCCGTGATGGCAGAATTACGAAAGACGATGCGATTAAAGCGACTCCAAGTATGGGCACACCAAAATCAGGTGGCAATAGAAGTACAGAACGTAAAAAATTATCAATGTTACGTCGTAAAGTTGCTGAGCGTTTGGTTTCTGTAAAAAATGAAACAGCTATGTTAACTACATTTAATGAAGTTAATATGCAACCTATATTCGATTTACGTGTTCAATATAAAGAAGACTTTAAAGCTAAACATGGTGTAAGTTTAGGATTTATGAGTTTCTTTACTAAAGCCATCGTTAGAGCCTTACAATTGTATCCGGATGTTAATTCAATGATCGATGGTGATTATAAGATATCCTATGATTTTCAAGATATTTCAATAGCAGTTTCTGGCCCAAAAGGATTGATGGTTCCTGTAATTAGAAATGCTGAAAATTTGACTTTTAGAGGGGTTGAATCTGAAGTGAAACGTTTAGCAATTAGAGCAAGAGATGGCGAGATTACAATTGATGAAATGACAGGTGGTACTTTTACAATTACCAATGGTGGTGTATTTGGATCGATGTTATCAACACCAATTATAAACCCACCGCAAAGCGCGATTTTAGGAATGCATAATATTGTAAACAGACCAATGGCAGTGAATGGTAAAGTAGTAATACAACCAATCATGTACGTAGCTTTATCCTATGACCATCGAATTATTGACGGACGAGAATCTGTAGGATTCTTAGTTGCTGTTAAGGAAGCTCTAGAAAATCCAGTTGAAATTTTAATGGATAATGAACCTAAAAAGGCCTTGGAAATGTAAATTTTAATTAGAAAAGATAAAAGCCCATAATTCTATCGAGTTATGGGTTTTTTTATGAAGAATTCACGGTATTGTAAAACTCTAAAATCAAAAGTATTAAAACTTGGGTTATTATCTTTTATAGATTTATATAAGGCCATACTTCCGATTGCCCGGTTGGCTGAGCCAGATGGAGCGGTTAATGAGTCGCTTTTTATTCTTCTAAGTTGAGATTTCTCGTCAGTATGTTAGTTCGAAATCACTGATAGATCGAATGGATTAATTCCAGTCACTTCAAAATTACCAGCTTCACTATATTTTATGCCATTATAGGTACTCCTATTTTTCATTAGAATTTTTTATTGTATTATATTTTTATAAATATTTTCTTTTTAAATAGTATATATACTAGAACCCAGAAAAAAAGAATATGAGTTAATGCAAATAATAATGAACCATTCATTTTGCCTGCTAACGGAACAAATATTTCATTGTATAGACTTTTATATCCGGTAATTGTTTCGCCTTGGTCATTCGTAAATTTAATTAGATATATTATACTTTTTACATATAGACCAGAGAATACAAAAATGAATAAAGGATTGGTTCCAAAATGGATAAATGGCATTGCCCATTTTTTGTAACACTTGATGTCAATAATCCAAATTAATAAGGCTAAAAACATCATTGCAAGTCCGGCAGAAAAAACTACATATGAACTTGTCCAGAGTGATTTATTAATAGGGAAAATTTCACCCCATAGCCATCCTATGACCACAAGTATACTTCCGTAAAAAAAAAGGGTCTTAAAGGTGTTTAGATTTGAATTGGATTTAGTAATAAGTTGACCTGTAAAATTACCAATTATCACTGTTCCTATTGCAGGTAAGCTAGATAATAATCCTTCTGGATCAAAAGGAAAACCAAGTCCTTTCCATACATGTTCAGGGCCCAGTAAAAACAGATCAATTTTTCCTACCAAATTAGTTTGTGGTTCGTATGGGTTATCTGGCACAAGAAAATATAATAATCCCCAATACACAAGCAAAATACTAATGAGTGTAAATACTAACATTTTTTTATTTAATAGCAAACACAAGACAGCACCAATACCATAAGCAATGGCGATACGCTGTAATACGCCAAAAATTCTAACAGTTTCAAAATTGAACTTTGGATATAAATTTAAGAAGAAACCTATGGTAAAAATGATAAAAGTTCTTTTACCAATTTTTAATAATGCCCTACTATATTGCTCTGATTTATACTTTTTAAAAGCAAAGTGAATAGAAACTCCAACAATAAATAAAAAGAAAGGAAAAACTGCATCTGTTGGTGTAAAACCATGCCATTTGGCATGCAACAGAGGAGGGTAAACATTAGACCAACTTCCCGGTGTATTTACTAAAATCATTAAAGCTATGGTTAATCCCCGTAAGACATCTAATGCTATTAATCGAGAATTCAATTCCATTATTCAAATAAGTTTTCGTTATCAAATTTTGTTTTGTACTCGTTTAATATTTCTCGTACATTTTTATGTTTTAATAATAATTCATGGGCTAATTCTTCTTTGATTTCAAGTTCATCCATGACCATTTTAATACCTCTTTTAGTCAATTTATTATTAGATAATTTCATATCTACCATTTTATTACCTAATACTCTACCTAATTTGATCATAATGGCAGTAGAAATCATATTCAATGCTAATTTTTGAGCTGTTCCGGCTTTCATTCTGGTACTGCCAGTTACAAATTCGGGCCCCACAATCAATTCAATAGGATGGTCCACCTCTAAGGATAATGGCGAGTTTTTATTGCAAGTAATACAACCCGTAGTGATACGTTTTTTTTTTGCAGTTTTTACTCCTCCAATGACATAAGGAGTTGTTCCGGATGCAGCAATCCCAATAAGAACATCTTTTTTATTAATTGAATATTTTTGTAAATCAGCCCAAGCAAGGTTAGTATCATCTTCAGCATTTTCAACTGCTTTTCGCAGTGCACCATCACCTCCTGCTATCAAACCAATAACCCAATCGTCAGAAATACCAAAAGTTGGAGGGCATTCAGAGGCATCTAAAACACCTAATCTGCCACTAGTACCAGCACCAATATAAAACAATCTTCCTCCGTTTTTCATTTTTGAAACAGCAACGTCCACCAATTTGTGAATTTTAGGAATGGATTTTTCAACAGCAACAGCAATAGATTTATCTTCTCTATTAATATTAGTCAGCAATTTTAATGTACCCATCTTTTCTAAATCATTGTATTTAGAAGATTGTTCTGTAGTTAGTTTTGATGTATCCATTTATTTCTTTTTAATTAATACTAATCCCGTTATTGTCAATGCTGCATTTACGGCAATATTTATAAAACCAAAATCAAAATTGTATACTTTTTTTAAATACATGCTTAACAAATAAGTAACAATTGGTGCAATCACACAAATAACGGGAACCCATTTATCTTTTATTTGGAGTTTAGTAAACATTCCGAATAAATAAAGACCTAGGAGTGGACCATATGTGTATCCGGCAACTTTAAAAATTAAGGAAATAACATCTCCTCTACTATTTGAGAATGACATTATTATTAAAAAAATAACAACCGAAAATCCGAATAATACCCTGTTTTTTAATTTTTTCTTTTCCTTACTTGTTTTATGAGATATATCTAAAAAATCATATGTAAAAGAAGTGGTTAGTGCTGTTAAAGCGGAATCAACACTTGAAAATGAGGCGGCTATTATTCCTAATAAAAAGCTGACTCCTGCTAGTAGACCCAGATAATTCATGGTTAAATTGGGAAATAGGTTATCTGTATCAATGAACTTTCCATCCGCACTAAGTGGTAGTGTAATATTATTTTTTTCGGCATATATATATAATAATATACCCATACCTAAGAACAAAAATTGTGTTATTGCCAGTATTAAACTAAAAGATAAGGTATTTTTTTGGGCATCCCATTGGTTTTTACAAGTCAAAGTTTTTTGCATCATATTCTGATCTAAACCCATCATGGCAATGGCAATTAAAATTCCGGCAATGAATTGTTTGTAAAAATTATTGCCTGATTTGTTCTCCCAATTTAAAACCTTAAAGTATTTATGATTTGTAACTTCGCTGATAGAATCTGTGAACGATAAATTTAGAGAGGTGGTAACAGCATAAATGGTTACAATGACTCCAAGTATCAAAAAAAATGTTTGCATCGTATCTGTCCAAACAATTGTTTTGATTCCGGATTTATTGGTATATAACCAGACCAATAATAAAATAACAATGACAGTAACAAAAAAGGGAATATTGAGTTTATCAAAAAATGCAAATTGTAAAATTTTGGAAGCTAACAATAAACGCAATGCAGCTCCAAAAGATTGTGATATTAAAAAAAATAACGATCCTGTTTTATAAGTTTTTGTTCCAAATCTTTCGTTTAAATATCCATAAATTGAGACTAATTTCAATTTGTAATACAATGGAATCAAAACGAACGTAATGAATAAATAACCTATTATATTACCTAATATAAATTGAAAGAAGTAAAAATTATTATTACCTACCATTCCAGGAACAGAAACAAAAGTAACTCCTGAAAGTGCAGCGCCAACCATTCCAAAAGCGACTAAAAACCAAGGTGATTTTCTGTCTCCGGTAAAAAAAGATTCATCACTTCTATTTTTAGAAGTGAAATAGGAAATTATCATTAGTAAGCCAAAATAAATGACAATTACAGAAAAAACTATAATAGGGCTCAATTTAATATTGCTTTATTGGTTGATGTTTTTAATATATTTTTATTTCGTCAAGCTGACGTTTATATTCTTCTAAATTTTCAAAAGAGTTAAGTGCCTCTATGGGTTCATTATTTTCTACCCAATGCCTTAATTTGTCAGTGCCATTAATAACATCAATTGGTTTTTGTGTAAAATTATATTCATAAGGAGGTTCCTTCCATTTATAGTCATCTCCTAAATGGTGATACAATTCTCGCATAATAAATTGCCCGACTCTCCAAGGCTTAAATGTTTTTTTATCGGTAATGTGAATTTGAAAACCATTACATATTGTATTAGCGTGTTTTTGAAAAGTAGGAAGAAACGTTATAGGTCTAAGTGCAAAGCCTTCTAATCCGGATTTTTTTATACTATTAACTAGATAATTTTCATAAAATGAAAAAGATTCGATTTTAGGATGTCCTACAATTTCTAGGGGTTGAGAAGTGCCTCGCCCTTCACTTAAAAGTGTACCTTCAAATATAACTGTAGCAGGGAAAGTACTGGCACTCTCTGCTCTCGCAAGGTTTGGAGAAGGTAAAAGCCATGGTAATTTCGTGTCTGCAAAATACATTTCACGAGTCCAATGTTGCATCTTTATTATTTCGAGGTTTGCTTTTCCTTTAGCCCAAAATTTTTGATGCATAAGGGCAACCTCTGAAATTGTCATTCCATGACGAACAGGAATAGGATGAAGACCAACAAATGATTTAAAGTCCGACTCTACTATATTTCCCTCAATATCAATTCCATTAATAGGATTAGGACGATCGAGTACAATAATTTGGATATCTTTATTAATACATTTTTCAAGTAACAATGTGAGTGTATAAATGTAAGTGTATATCCTACAACCTACATCTTGTAAATCAATAAAAAAGTGATCAATACCTTCCAACATTTCATCAGTAGGAATACGCGTTTCTGAATAAAGAGAGTATACAGGTATGTCAAAATATGGATGAGTAAAATGATCAGTTTCAACCATATTGTCTTGAACATCAGTTGTAAACCCATGTTGAGGACCAAATAATTTTATAAATCTCGGACCAAATATTTCTTTAAATTTTAATGCTGCATGCGTATAGCTAGCATCAATAGATGCATTATTGCATAATAAAGCCACATTACCCTTAAATTTTGTTTGAAAGGCTTTATCGTTAGATAATACATCTAAACCTGTTTTTACTTTCATAATAATTAATTAACAAATGAGTGTAGAGATGAGTGTAGCGAATTGAATTTAGAGCAACAAAAAGGTTGCTCTAAATTCTCTCAAAAACTAACTAATTCAACTTACTTACTATTAAATAGATGGATCTGTTGGAGTGTTTGGATTATTTTCTCTTTCTATGCTTGGATAAGGATAAAAGTTTCTATTCCTCTCATTAGTCGTATTGGCCGCAGAAGGAACTGCAAAATTTGGATGAAACCTTTTGCTATCCCCATGTCTCATTCCTGTTAAAAAGAGCTCAATGGATCTATTCTTATATATTTCTTCTAAAATATCTACTTGACTTGAAACATCACCTGTCCATGGCGGGAGGTCTGCATTCACGCCTAGTGGATCGTCATTTTTTTGCCTTACTAAATTTAGTTGAATAACGGCACTGTTTAATTGATCTTGCCTCGCATATGCCTCTGCCTTATTTAGCATCATTTCACCTGGAAGATAAATTGGTATAGAAGTAGTACTCGTGGCAAAGAATCCAAGCATTTCACTAAGAGCTTGTCCTCCAGCATCAGCATTTGCAAATCCCGCATCGGCACCTAAATAAAAATTAACACGACCATCTCCAGCTTCTGGAATATATGTCCCTAGTAGACCAAAATTAGTTTGAGGATTTAAATCGGCAGAGTTAACCGTTCGATTCCAAATAGGATTTTGATTATTGGCATCATAAACCCACATAGAATTAGTCGCATCACTATCATTTAACACAGCATCTGCGGCAGAAATAGCTTCTGTATAATTACCTGCTAACAATTGGTATCTCGAAAGGAATGCGTTGATTGTTTTTTGTAGATTAATGTCAGACCATAGAACGTTTGATTTAAAATCATCAGACATCGGTGTTGCAGATAATGCATCACGTGCCTCTTCTAGCAAGACAATGCATTCAGTTATCACTGCTGCCCGATCACTAAAAGGCGCTTGCCCATCTAGAGAATTATTTATTGGAACTTGCTCGAACATCTGAATAAGTGATCCTAGGCACATAGCCTTAAATAAATTCCCATAGGCTAAAAGTCCGCTTTTAGTACCTCCAGTAAGTTCTACTGTATTAGCACCATTAATTAATGATTCCGCCATCCCTTTGGCTCGTAAAAGATTTACCCAAGGATTTGTGATACCACCACTTTCAGCAGGTAATTCGGCTCCACCATTTGCCAATTCGTTAATGTTTAAAAAAGTGTTGGTTACTCCTAATTCTCTAGTAGTAATTCCTGGTGCTTCTATCACTTGTCTCAATGCCGTTATCGAATAGTATTGTCTAATTCCAGTTGCTAATGCAAAAAGACCGCCTTTAGTTTGTAAAACAACATCCTCAGTAGGATTATTTGGGTTATCAAAATCAGTTTCACATCCAGTAAATAAACAACCACCGAGAAGCAAAACACTTATGATTGCATATATTTTTATATTTTTCATCTTTTTAAAATTTATTTATTTTAATACTTAAAAAGTAGCTGTTACACCAAATTTAATTACACTAGGTATTGGAACTAGCCCCATAACACCACCTCTAGAGCCATTACTCTGCGCATCCATATTTACTTCTGGGTCATAGCCTGAGAAGTTATCAATCGAGAATAAATTACGACCCGTTAAGGTTAATTTAATATTGTTAACCCCTTTCAAAGGTTTATTTAACAAATATGAAACCGATATTTCACGAAGCTTGATATAAGATCCGTCTTCAATATACGATTCAGCAATTCCAAAATTAGCTGCCCCAGTTCCACGAACATCTTCTCCTCTTAATTCCCTAGCCGTAGCAGTTCCACCGCCAAAACGATAGAACATACGAGTATCCCAACTTAAAATATCATTTCCTTGAACAGCATCAAGCTGCATTCTAAAGGAAATTTTTTTGTATGTAAACTCATTAGTTAAAGAAGCTATGAAATCTGGATTTGGATCCCCAATAACCTTACTTAAATTTGAACCACTTGGCTGTCCAGATCCGTCTCTTTCTGGAACGGGGTTTCCATTTGCATCAAAAGACCCTTTTTCTCTTTGTGGAAGACCACCAGGAGTTAAAAGTAAGCTTCCATCTGGATTTCTTGCATAAAAGCCTTGATAAAAAACACCTAATGGATTACCATTTTTAGCAACAGAAAATCCAAAATTTCCAATTCCAAATTGTTCGCCTTCTATATTATTAACTTCATTTTTATTTGAAGAATATGTTCCAGTAATTGACCAGCTAAAATCTTTCGTTTGAATTGGCGTAGCTGTAATTAATGCTTCAAAACCCTTATTAGTCATAGTACCAATATTTTCCACTCTAGAGCCAGCTCCAGTTGATGGAGATAATGTTCTTGCCAACAAAAGATCTTCTATATCTTGTTTATAATAAGAAAGCTCAATCCCTACTTTATTATTAAATAATGCCATATCAACACCGAATTCCAATTCTGTTTGTCTTTCAGGTTTTAAATCAGGATTCCCAAGTCGAGTGGGTGCAATTAAGCCAGAATTTCCATCAATACTTAAAGCTGAATAATTTGATAATCGATCGAATGGACCAATAGCAGTTAAATTTCCCGCCTGACCCCATGCTGATCTAATCTTAAAACTATTGATGGTGTTTCCAAAACTATTTTTCCAAAAATCCTCTTCAGAAATTAAGTAAGACATACTAGCTTTTGGATAAAATTGATTTCTTTCATCTGCCCCAAATACTGAAGATCCATCCATTCTAATTGCACCTGTTATAAAAAGTTTATCACTCAATCCAAAAGTTTGCTGTAAAAAGCCTCCCCAAAATGTTCTCTCGCTTCTATTTTCGTTAGTGGAAATGGAAGCAGCTCCATCGGTGGTTCTTACTCCTAATGCTAATCCTGTACCTGAAATTGCACGCAGTATTGTCTGATCTGATTGCCAAGAGAATCCTGTTGTTGTGGTAGATCTTATATTCTCACTTATCTTTTTATCAAAAGAAGCGTTCAAATCACTATTGAGTTGTTTAGTGCTAATAGTAGACGTACTAGCCCTACCTAGTAAAACAGTATTGGTTCCAATAGGAACGAATGTTCTACCTATAGATTCAGCATTGTCATAACCAAGAATGTAGTTTATTTTAAGACCATCCATGGGCTTTAGGTTAATTTGTAAATCACTAATAACTCTATTATTATTTTGATGAAAATCAAAAGTCTCAATATATTCCAAAATGTTTGGATAAAAGGTCATATTAGGATAATTACCATCAGCATCAGGTCTTGGGTCGATAGTATTATTTGAAAATAATATAGTTGGTAATGGTCCAAATTGATAACCTCCATTAGGCAAATCTTGACTTCTACTTGTAGAAAAATAGGTCCCTATAGAAGCGGATGCCCAATTATTAATTTCTTGATTAATTCTTACTCTTCCTCCTACTCTTTCAAAATCGGTGCTTTTGAGAATTCCATCATTCTTTAAATAAGAAAATGAAGCAAAGTAGTTTGTCATGTCTTTTCCTCCTGCAATCGAAATATAATTATCTGTTCCTGTTGATTTTTCAAACACCATATCTTGGTAGTCATACCTTGTAGCAGGTACCTTATCAAGAACTGTTATATCACTTGACGCCCAATCAAATGGCTCTTGATTAAAATCGCGTTTTTTCCTTAAAGAATTAAAATTCACACTACTAGATAATGTAATTATAGGTTCTCCAGATTTACCCTTTTTTGTAAAAATCTGCACAACACCATTACTTGCTCTAGACCCATAAATTGCTGCTGCCGCAGCTCCCTTTATCACCTCAATTCTATCAATATCTTGTGGGTTAATATCTGATAATCGATTTTGAACGACACTTGTAATATTCAGGACACTAGTAGAACTGTTGTTGACAATTACTCCATCAACAATATACAAAGGATCAGAACTCCCATTCACGGTACTTGCGCTTCTTAATCGAACACTAATCCCTCCGGCAGGATCACCTGAGTTTTGTGTGACTTGAATTCCAGCCAATTTTCCAGATAGACCACCAGTAATATCAACCGCACCAGATTGAGCAATATCTAAACCGCTGACGGTTGAAATAGTGTTTCCTAATTGCTTTTTAACTGTCAATGCACCCGCTCCAGTAATTACAATTTCGTCAAGCCCTAAAATATCTTCTCCTAAGGTTACATCAATTACTACCTCGGTTTTAGTATCAAACGCAAACGCCATTTCTTTTGTTAAAAACCCAATTGATTTAAAAACAAGTGTGTAATTACCCGCATCTAAATTTGTTTCAAGTGTATATTTACCTGAAAAGTCAGTAGCAGTACCTTTATTGGTGTTTTTAATTTGAATAGTTGCACCTGGTATTGGTTCGCCAAAGTTATCTGTTACAGTTCCTGATATGGTCTTTGATTGTGCAAGTAATCCTTGAACAAAAAACACCATCAGGAGTGTCGAAAATAGATAATAATTTTTTTTCATTTGAGTTAGAATTTATTATTAGTATGCATCAAATTTAGAAAACATATTTTATAATTGCAATTTAAAACAGCAAAAATTTGCAATATTTAAATGTATTTGTATAATTATTATTATGTTTGCTGTAAATAACAGCATTTTAAATTGTTTTAAATTGCAATTTTAATTTTTCAATAACCATTTATTTTTTTGAAAAAGCGACAACGACAAAAAATTATACTTGATGAAGTGCACATTCATGGTAGAATTTTACTAACTGATTTATCAAGTATATTAAAAGTTTCGATTGATACTGTGAGAAGAGACGTTAAGGAATTGGACGACTTGAAAGAATTAAAAAAGGTTCATGGTGGTGCAATTTCAAATGTGTTCAATACTTATACCAATCGTAATCGTGAAATTTATGAGTTGGAGAGTAAATCCATAATTGCACAGAAGGGAATTTCTTTATTGAATAAAGGAAATGTTGTTTTAATTAGTGGTGGTTCAACCAATTTAGAATTAGTCAAACTACTCCCTCAAAAATTAAACCTAACTTTTTTTACACCTAGCTTATCAATGGCAATTGAATTGCTTAACAATGTTTCAGAAGATGATAGGGTAATCTTTATTGGGGGGAAATTATCTAAGAGGTCTCAATTAGCTATTGGAGGAAGTACTATAAAATTTGTGTCTGAAATAAAAGCTGATATTTGTTTTTTAGGAACTGGTTGGCTGGATGTAAATGAAGGTATTACAGCTATTGATTGGGAGATTACACAATTAAAAAAAGCTATGATACATGCTTCGAAAAAATTGGTTTCTCTTACAATTTCTGAAAAATTAGACACTATAAATAGATATAAAATTTGTGATATAAACGCGTTGGACACTCTTGTGACGGAGCTTGAACCAAATTCAGAAATGTTAGATCAATATCGTGAAAGAGGTATAAAATTACTATAGCGGCCTCAATTTCTTGTTAGTTAAAGTATTTTTTGTATTGCATAACTCTAAAGTCAAAAGTATTAAAATTTGGATGACTGTCTTTTATAGATTTATATAATGCCATACTTCCGATAGCTCTATTAGCTGAGCCAGAAGGAGCGGTTAATGATACCGTTTTAATGATTCTATTTTCTAAATTGAATTTATGTACTCTGGGCACGTTGTTAGAAACTATTTCTAACTTAATATCATATTCCTTAATATGTTTTCTAAAGAAATATTCCGGTCCGTTTTTACTATTTCCTCCAGTAAACAATAAGGTATCTACTTTAGGGTGTTTTCTTAGATAAGCGATTAAATCACGTAGCTTTATATTTCGCATGCCTAAATCAGAGGCATCTATCTTTAGGCGTTCGCAACTTTCAACTATATCGCAAATACCAATATTATTGTTAATTAAGAAGCCTTTTCGTTGTTTAATAGCTTCATCTGTAGTCTCATACTTTAAATTTAAATCAAAAATTCTATCGATAATTTTCCATAATTGACCATTACGACTACCGTAGCAAAAATTGATGTCACCTTCAAGTAAATTATTCATAGAAAATCGAGGAGGAGGTAAGGTACCGACAATTAGTTTTGTAGCATTTTTTGGAATGAATGGTTGATATGGATGTTTGTGGAAGAACATATTTTTTATAAAATTATTGATTTAGTATTTAGATTTATGATTTTTAAGAAATAAATAATAAAATTGTCCAAAATGAAATAAGTAATACGTCAGTAGTGTATAAAATATTTAATAATCAAATAAAATTATAATTATGAGCAATTTTTTGTATTTATTTAGAGGAGGTGACGCCTCAAGAATTCAACAGTCTCCAGAAGAAATGCAAGCACACATGCAAAAATGGGGTGCTTGGATGGGCGGTTTAAAAGAAAAAGGTCAGCTAGTAGATGGTTTACCATTAAATAAAGAGGGTAAGGTTGTCGAAAAGGCTGGCGAGGTAATTACAGATGGTCCTTTTGCTGAAGGAGCTGAAGTAGTTGGAGGTTATTTAATAGTAACTGCAACTGATCTTAATGATGCTGTTGATATTTCTAAAGGATGCCCAATATTTGAACATAACGGTAACGTAGAAGTTCGTGAAATCATGTCAATGGACATGTAATAAAGCAATTTGCTGAATAAAAGTCCGTGAAACTATCTCGGACTTTTTTACTTTTATATAATGAATGTTATGAATGCAAATAATCTTGTTGAGCATATCTTTAGACATGAGTATGGTAAAATCATGGCTTTACTAGTTCATAAATTTGGTACAACTCAAATTGAAATAATAGAGGATGCCATTCAAGATGCATTAATAAAAGCAATGCAGGTTTGGTCTTTTAAAAAGATACCCGATAATCCTACGGGATGGCTCTTAAGAGTTTCTTCAAACAATTTGATCGACACAATTCGAAGAAGCAAAAAAATTACCCTACATCAAGATGTAAACGAGTTTTTAGAAGGAATTAATTCAAAGAATGAGAACGTGCTTTTAGGAAATGAAATTAATGATAGCAGGTTAAAAATGATATTTGCGTGTTGCCACCCTTCAATTTCACAAGAATACCAAATAATTTTAAGTTTAAAATTGATTAGTGGTTTTAGTAATAAAGAAATTGCCAAAGCACTTTTAAAGAAAGAAGAGGCCGTAGCAAAATCATTTACAAGGGCAAAAAAGAAATTAAAAGTACATATAAAGAATTTAGAAATTCCGGTAGAATTAGGGTTGAGATCAAGAGTAAATATTGTTTTGAAAATTATTTATTTGTTGTTTTCGGAAGGATATAAAGCAACTACAGGAGAAGATCTGATTAAAAAAGACATGTGCTTTGAAGCAATTAGACTAGCTCTTTTACTTACTGAAAATAAATATTGCAACCAACCGGAAGTTAATGCGTTAATTGCGCTAATGTGTTTTCATGCATCACGATTTGAAGCCAGAATAGATGATAATAATGAAATAGTTGATTTAGAGCATCATGACAGAATGAAATATGATAGAGATTTGATTATTGTTGGAAATCAATATTTGGAATTGGCTACTCGACAAAGTGAAGAACCCTCGAGCTATCATTTACAGGCAGCAATCTCATACTGTTATTCAATTGCTGAAAGTTTTTCAAAAATAGATTGGAGTACTATTTTAGAATTTTATGATTTACTTCTTAAAAAACAAAGAACCCCCATTGTAATACTTAATAGGTTAATATCATTTAGTAAGGTGTATGGAACAGGGAAGGCTATGCTTGAACTTAAACTATATGAACAAAGCTTAAATTATACCGAAACCACATTATATAATGCTATTAAAGCAGAGTTTTTCAATGATCTCCGCAAATATGATGAATCAAAATTAGCCTTAAAAAGTGTAATTGAAAACACTCAAAACCCTTTAGAAAAAAAGCATTTTGAAAAAAAATTAGAGTTATTATTATATAATGAAAAAGCCCGAACGATAAAGTCCAGGCATTAGTTACTGTATAAAAACTCTAAATTACAATCCAATAACCATAATTTCCGTAAAAAATACGGTGTTAATTTCTACATTATTCTATAGTTATATAATTTAAACTATGGCTGGTCAACTTTATTGTTTCAAGCGTAAAAAAAATCATTGTTTTTATAGACCTATCACTAAAGAAGCAGTAAACCGATCATTATTAATATCTAAATTTGCCGGTTCAACACCATCAACATTCAAGAAATTATATACATCTGTATTTGTTGAATTTTGATATGAGAAATCCAATCTTGTATTTCCACTAAATTTTAAACCTACACCTAAAGAATAGCCCGAAATATTATCTGAATCTTTAGCATCTGCATATGGACTTTCCTCAAAATGGTAACCACCTCTTATGCTAAGTTTATCTAAACGCCATTCAGCTCCAACTTTAAATTGTGAAACTCCTTTTAAAGTATTAGAAAAATCTTGATTTTCATCGGTAAACTCTCCTGAAGGCTTTAACTTAATATTTTTAAAATCCTTATAGGTATAATCAAAGCTTATTAAACCTTCTTTTCCTACAATATAGGCCAAACTTCCTGTTAACTTTGATGGAGTGACTAAATTATAATCAAAAACATTTATTGATTCAATATCTCTTTGTATATCTGGTTCTCCATTAAGGAATAATACATCGTCAAAGGTCACATATTCTTCTGATAATTCATACCAGGTTGGTGATTGAAATGAAACGCCTAATCTTAATTCTTGAGAAGGTTTTGCAATAAAGCCTACTCCAAAAGAAACCCCGGTACCAAAAGTTACTAATTCTTCATGTGCAGATACGTCGAACGTATTACCATTTCCATCATTATTAAATTCTTCTGCAAATATAGATTGGAAAAAATCTACAGAATGAGTCGTTATCGAAGCACCAACATATAAATTTTCGCTTGTTTGAGCGGCAAAAGTAAATACAAATTTATCATTTCTGCCATTGGTGAAATTTTCGAATGTTTGTTCTTCGGTATTCCCATAAATAACATCCGGATCGTAAAAATCAGTAATTGGAGCAAACCCACTGTTACCTGTTGTAAACCAATTATTCTCAAAATCTCTGCTTATTGAATAATTAAAACCAATTGCAAATTTTAGCATGTCTGAATGGCGGCCATTATCGAATACGAAAACACCACCACCTTGTGTTAAATTAAGATAATCGTCTTGATTTAATGTGTTTGTGCCAGAAAAGTTAGCATTGATATCAGTATTTCTTAATGATAACGACGTGCTAAAACTACTGTTTTTAAATATCGCTAAACCTGCAGGGTTTATATCACCTGCTGAAAGATCACCACCAAGTGCACCAAAGGCGCCACTCATGGCATTGTATCTTGCAGTACCATTATTTTCTTCTCCAGAAAATAAAATGGCTATATCACTATTACTTAAAATTTGAGCGTTAATCGCTAAGGAGGACAACAATCCTCCTAATAGGAAAAGTACTTTTTTCATGTTAATTTTTTTTATCTATTTGAACGTCTTGAACTACTACTTCTTGAAGATGAGGATGTTGATCTAGATGATGAGTTGCTTCTAGAAGAAGAGGCTCTACTGCCGCTACTTCTTGAAGATGATGAGGACGATCTAACATTACTTCTACTTCTCGATGGAGAAGAAGAAGATCGGTTATAATTTCTACTACGACTAGAACTACTTCTAGTACCGTAATTTCTTGTTCTACTACTAGGCTTGCTATAACTTCTTCTGTTTGATGAAGATGTATTACCTCGCCTATATGTATTATTTGTTGAACTTGAATTTCTATTCGAATATGAAACTCTTGGTCTGCTAATTCTTGATGTTGCGCTTCTATTATTTGAAGCAATTCTAGAATTACTTCTAGTGACTCCATATCTTGAAGTTTGTAATCCAGACGAATTTCTTCTTAAAGCACTTGATCTGGTATTACCATTTCTTAATCTTGAACTATTTAAACGTGTGGATGATGCACTTCTTCTTACACCACTAGTTGAGCTACGTCTTAAATTTGTACTGTTTGAAGTTGCTCTTCTGCTGGCCGATGTAGTTCTTCTATTGGCAGAGGTGGTTCCACTTGCTCTTCGGCTAATAGAACTTCTGTTACCTAATCTACTCGTATTTGATGCATAGCGTCTTCCGTAAGAAGTATTATATCGACTTCCGTAGCCACTATAATAACGATTATATCCGTTATAAGGTCTGTAATAACCTCCATATCCATAATATCCTCCGTAATAATTAGAATACCAAGGATTGTAAAAGCCACCATAACCCCAATAATTATTAAAACCACCGTAAATTCCCGTATACCAAGGATTATAGAATCCACCATAACCCCAACGATTATACCTGTAAGGACTATACCATCCAAAACCCCCATAACCGAAACCACCATAACCATAACCGTAACCACTGTTGATTGTTATAGATATGTTATCTGAATATTCCCATGGAGAATTACCATCTACATAACCTTCATCATCATAATATTCATCATCGCCATAACCCAAAGAATCAATATCCGTAAAAATATCATCTTCATTAATATCATCATACCTTTCAGCTTGTCTTTTAAAGTAATCTTGATATTTCGATGATTTTTGCTCGGTAGTGACGTTATCATTATTGTTGTCACTAACAATTGCTACTTCTTTTCTGTTAGAATCTGTTGCATAAATACCATCATCTTCAGTTGAGGTGTTGGCATCTCTATATATAATACATGAAGTTGTAGATCCTAGTATAATCAATCCTAATGAGGCGAAAAATACTTTTTTAATTGTGGTGTAAATATTTATTTTCATATCCAATGGCTTTTTACTATTGTAAATTACAAATTATAATTAGTTTTGCATTGATTATAATTTGTGAAATATTTAACACAATATTTGTGCCAAACATACAATATGAGTAAAAATTTAACGAAAAGAAGCGAAGATTATTCGAAATGGTATAATGAATTAGTTGTAAAAGCTGATTTAGCTGAAAATTCTGGTGTAAGAGGGTGTATGGTTATAAAACCATATGGATTTGCAATTTGGGAGAAGATGCAAGCGGAATTAGATAGAATGTTTAAAGAAACTGGGCATGAAAATGCCTATTTTCCTTTATTTATACCAAAATCATATTTTAGTAAAGAAGCTAGTCATGTGGATGGTTTTGCCAAGGAATGTGCTGTTGTTACACATTATAGATTAAAAAATGCGGAAGATGGTAGTGGTATTGTTGTAGATGAAGATGCAAAATTGGAGGAAGAATTGATTGTTAGACCTACGTCTGAAACTATTATATGGGATACATATCGTAAATGGGTACAATCATATAGAGATTTGCCTTTATTGATAAATCAATGGGCAAATGTTGTACGTTGGGAAATGCGAACACGTTTATTTTTACGTACTGCAGAGTTTCTTTGGCAGGAAGGTCATACAGCACATGCGACAAAAGATGAAGCTCTTGCTGAGGCGGAGCAAATGCAAGATGTTTATGCTGATTTTGCAGAAAATTTTATGGCAATGCCTGTTATTAAAGGGACTAAAACAGAAAGTGAACGTTTTGCCGGTGCTTTAGAAACGTATACTATTGAAGCCCTAATGCAAGATGGAAAAGCACTTCAATCGGGAACTTCACACTTTTTAGGACAGAATTTTGCAAAAGCATTCGATGTTAAGTTTACCTCTAAAGAAGGAAAGCAAGAATATGTTTGGGCTACTTCATGGGGAGTTTCAACTCGTTTGATGGGTGCTTTAGTCATGACACATTCTGATGATAACGGTTTGGTGTTACCACCTAATTTAGCTCCAATACAAGTTGTTATTGTTCCTATTTATAAAGGAGAAGAGCAATTTGAACTAATTTCCGCGAAAGCGAAAGAAATATCAACGGCTTTAAGAGCCAAAGGTATTTCAGTTAAATTTGATAAAAGAGACACTCACAAGCCAGGTTGGAAATTTGCAGAATATGAATTGAAAGGAGTACCTTTAAGAATTGGGATGGGGCCACGTGACCTTGAGAATGGTACAGTTGAATTAGCGCGTAGAGATACGCTAACTAAAGAAGTTGTCAATCAGGATGATTTGGTTGAGACCATTGAAAATTTATTAAAGGAGATTCAAGAAAATTTATATGCTAAGGCTGCTAGTTATAGAGATGAACATATTACAAAAGTAGATACATTTGAAGAGTTTAAAGAAACTTTAGACAAGAAAGGTGGTTTTGTTTTAGCTCATTGGGATGGTACCAAAGCTACAGAAGATAAAATTAAAGAAAAAACAAAGGCTACTATTAGATGTATACCTTTAGATGCTGAAAACGAAGAAGGATTATGTATATTTTCAGGAAATAAATCGACCCAAAGAGTACTTTTTGCGAAAGCCTATTAATTTTTTTAAAAAAGTGCTTGCAGAGTTTTAAAAATGTATTATTTTTGCACTCGCTTTAGAAAGCTAAAGTATATTAATGGTCCGTTCGTCTAGGGGTTAGGACGCCAGGTTTTCATCCTGGTAACAGGGGTTCGATTCCCCT
>Ga0209344_10002686_pt1 | contig 19195 bp, 18 predicted proteins | sample Cruoilmetagenom6_FD_187293 | JGI IMG/M metagenome (GOLD analysis project Ga0209344, IMG submission 187293) | Oil polluted marine microbial communities from Coal Oil Point, Santa Barbara, California, USA - Santa Barbara Oil Seep Sample 6 (SPAdes)... | ecosystem: Environmental > Aquatic > Marine... | reverse complement strand
GGGCTATTTCTTAACAGTGCAAATATGTGAACAAAAAAGTTATAAAAAAAACTACATTAGGGTTGAATTTTTAGTTTTTTTTTCCCATACTTCCCTTTCGATAAAACTACAAAAAAACTTTCTTTAATTAACAAAATATTTTGAAGAATACACTTACACATATTAGGGTGCGTTATGCCGAAACAGACCAAATGGGTGTTGTTTACTACGGCAACTATGCGCAGTATCTGGAACAGGGTAGGACGGAATGGCTTCGGGAGCTCGGTTTCTCATATAAATGGATGGAAGCCAACAATGTACACTTGCCGGTAGTCCATTTTAGTATTGATTATAAACAGCCTGCATTTTATGACGATCTGCTTACGGTAAAGACAACTTTGAAGCAAATGCCCAATGTGAAAATTGAATTTTACTATGAAATTTATAATGAGTCCAAACAACTTTTGGCCACGGCAAACACCGTTTTGGTTTTTGTAAACAGCACCACAAAAAAGTTGATGAAGGCGCCCGATTATTTGCTTGAAAAGTTGGAGGAGAATGATTAGTTTTCCAACCGCTTGATGGTAACTTTGTAAGTGTTCTCCAAAATGCCAAAAACACGTTCGGCATCTTTTTTTCTTACCGCAATTTCAATTTCACAATTGAGCTCCATTTTTTGATTTACTATCTTTAGATCCTCGTCTTTAATTATCCGCATCACCGTGTTCATTTCTGGATACTCAAATTTTAAAAGAAAAGTTTCATCTATGGTTCTTTCTACAATTCTGCATGTTTCCAAAGCCATTTGCGCCGCGGTTTTATATGCTTGTATCAATCCACCCACGCCTAGCTTTGTGCCGCCAAAATAACGTACAACCACTACTAAAATATTCGTAACATCAAATGACTGCAATTGTCCATAAATAGGCATGCCCGCACTGTTTGAAGGTTCGCCATCGTCATTTGCGCGATAATGCTCATAGCTTTTGCCGAGCTGCCAAGCATAACACCAATGCCGCGCGGAATGATGCTGTTTCTTTAAGTTTTCTAAATGTTCCTTAATTTGCTCTTCGGAAGAAACAGGAAACGCATACCCAAAAAATTTACTGCCCTTTTCTTTAAAGAGCACTTCTTCTGAGGCTTTTACAATGGTTTTATATGTATCTTTTTCAATTTCCAAATCTTAAATTTTTACCATTTTTCCAACGCAATAAATAGAATCCCCAATATTGCCAGAATTATCCCGATCCAATTTTTTGGCAATAGCTTCTCCTTGAATAAAATAATCCCCACAAGGGTTGACATCATTACTATAGCTACGTTATTGACCGTAAATATGCCAGAACTTTCCAGAATATCGCTGCGCAGTGCCTGAACCAAAAAATAGATTGAGAAATAATTGGGAATTCCCAGTGCGAGGCCTCCCAAAATATTCTTTGGTTGTAATTTTAATTTCCCCTGAATTGCCCAAACGCCCAAAATCAAAATTCCCAGTGTCGCTGCCATTGCAAAGATGGTTGCCGAAAAAATAGGCGTATCATTTTCAGCAATATATTCGCCTTCCAAAAATTTTATGGTTGTATCTATAATTCCACTTCCCAAAAAAACCAAGACAGGAAAGATGATATTAGATGGTTTGATCTTTAAACCGTCCTGTTTTTTTATTGAAGCCAAATACACCGCTGCCAGTGCTAAAATAATGCCTGTAATTTTAAATAATCCGAGACTCTCCTTATAATAGAGCAACCCAAAAAGAATTGGGATTACAACGCTCATTTTTGTTGCAACCGAAACAACCGAGAGCCCGCTGCGCTGCGTTGTTATTGCCATTAAATTAAACACTATTATAAATAAAGCCCCCAAGCCCAAAGCAAATGGAAACCACGCAAATTGTGTTATTTCAGATATGTTTACCGCATTTTCCTGAAAGAGAATGCCAAGCAAACAAGCGGTAATATAATTCACTGCAATGGCTTGCATGGTATTGATTTTAAACTTTGAAAAAAGCTTAAAAGCCATAAAAATCATAGTGGACGAAAGAATGCTGAGTATTAATGGTATCAAAAGGTGGGATTTTTAAAGATGTGAATTGTATCGTCCTTAATCCTTTTTTCAGAAATTAATTTGCCTATAAACCTTGGCGCTTTAATTCCTTTTTCAAAACTGAAGTTTCCTTTAAAGACAAAAGCTTCGTCCCAAAGATTTGCGTCAATAAACGCTTGAAGCGTTTTTGCGCCGCCTTCAATTATAATGGATTGAATGCTTCTTCGGTAAAGCGCCTCGCAAATCTGGCGTGGAATGGCTTCAGAAAAATTAATTTTTTCAAAATCCAGATTATCCGAAATCGTCGTTTGCTTTTCATTAAAAACAATCGTTTTTGCACTTGAATCAAAAACCGATAAATCCTGGGGAATGCTTAATTTTTTGTCAATTACAATTCGCAACGGATTTTCCCCGGTCCAATTTCGAACCGTTAAAGATGGATTATCCTGTAAAACAGTATTTGTGCCAACTAAAATTGATTGCTCCTCCGCGCGCATTTTATGCACCAATTGCCGTGAATATTCGTTCGTAATCCAAACTGGTTTTGTTTCGTTACGAACTTCCTCCTTTGGTGCGATAAATCCATCAGCTGTCTGTGCCCATTTCAGAAAAATATAGGGTCTTTTTTTTTGATGAAAAGTGAAAAACCGTTTATTGAGTTGGTTGCATTCTTCTTCCAAAACCCCAACAATTACTTCACATCCGGCTTCCATCAGAATTTTAATACCGCGTCCCGCAACTTTCGGATTTGGATCGGTGCTGCCCACAACAACTTTTTTAATTCCGCTTTCAATAATTAAGTTGGCGCAGGGCGGCGTTTTTCCGAAATGACTGCAGGGCTCCAAACTAACATAAATTGTAGCCTCTTTCAGCAGTTCCTGATTTTCAACGCTTTTTATCGCATTTACTTCAGCATGTGGTTGGCCTGATTTATAATGCCAACCTTCGCCAATAATTTTGTTGTCGTGAACAATCACACTACCCACCAACGGATTTGGATAGGTGGTTCCCAGCCCATTTTTGGCCAGTTGAAGACAACGCAGCATATATTTTTCGTGTAATTTCAGGCGGTAATTTTTTTAATTTTTGTTGAAAAAATAATTCAGAAAAGAGCGACGTGTGTTACCGTTTCGTTCTTCCATTTTAAATTTTAATTCTACTTTTACAAAGAAATAATTTTAATTTAAAACATTCGTTTCACCGCATAAAAATACAAGGATTTAATTAGAATGGACACACCAATTATTCGCCTTATTGAAAAGAAGGACAATCCTCAAATTGCCAAAGTAATACGTAGCGTTTTGGAGGATTTTAATGTCCCAAAAGTAGGAACGGCATATGCCGATGCTTCTTTGGATTGTATGTTTGAAACCTACCAAAAACCGAACGCGGTTTATTTTGTGGTAGAAGAGAACGACAAGATTATTGGTGGTGCGGGTGTGGCAAAATTGGATAATTTTGACGGTAACGTGTGCGAACTCCAAAAAATGTATTTTCTGCCAGACGCCCGCGGAAGAGGCGTTGGTGCCCAAATGATGGAATTTTGTTTGGCAAAGGCACGCGATTTCGGTTTTGAAAAAGTTTATCTTGAAACAATGGAGTATATGACGCACGCCCAAAAACTTTACAAGCAAGCGGGTTTTGAATATATAGACTGCGCAATGGGCGATACGGGCCATTATTCCTGCCCGGTACACATGCTGAAAACACTTTAATTTTGACTTTAAGGGGATTAAAATCACATTTCACTACTTTACTTTCAGAACTTTATCCTTCGGAAGAAATACAATCTTTTTTTAATATTCTATCTACGGAATATTTGAATCTTTCCCGGATAGAAATTGCTTTAAAACCTGAAAAAGCCGTTTCAGATGAAATGGTTGAAGAATTTCAAAAAGCCATCCTTCGCCTTAAAAATTTTGAACCCATTCAATACATAGTGGGCGAAACCGAATTTTATGGACTTCCTTTTAAGGTAAACAGGCACACGCTAATTCCGCGCCCAGAAACCGAAGAGTTGGTGGAGTGGATAATTTCTGGGCAAAAACTCATAACCAATAACCCAAAATCCATAACTATTTTAGAGGTTGGCACCGGTAGCGGGTGCATTGCAATTTCGCTTGCAAAAAATCTTCCGAATTCACGAATTTTCGCTTTGGATGTTTCGGTAGAAGCTTTAAAAATAGCTCGTGAAAATGCTGAAATAAATGAAGTGGAGATTGAATTTTTTCAAACAGATATTTTAACCGTTGAAGACCTTCCGAAGCAATTCGATATAATAGTTTCCAATCCGCCGTATGTTCGTGAATTGGAAAAAGAACTGATGCAACAAAATGTTTTAAGATACGAGCCAGAGTCTGCACTGTATGTGGCGAATGAGGATCCACTTGTGTTTTATAGGGTTATTTCAAAGTTGGCAAAAAACCATTTGAAGCCAAACGGGACACTCTTTTTCGAGATTAATGAGTATCTTGCTACTGAAATGATTGCACTTTTAAAAAGCGAAGGATTTCAAAATATTGAAATAAATAAAGACATCTTTGGGAAAGATCGAATGTTGAAATGTAGCCCTAATGAACAAACTAGATAAAATTTGCATTTTCTGCGGCAGTAGCGATGGCAATGATATCGCCATAACAGATATCGCCGTAAAATTGGGCGAAATCTTCGCTGAACGAAATATTACATTGGTTTACGGAGCTGCCAAAATAGGAGTGATGGGCACCATCGCAAAAAGTGTTTTGGACAATAATGGAAAGGTAATTGGCGTAATCCCCAATTTCTTAAAAAAGAAAGAAGTGGTCCATTTAGGGCTTACCCAGCTTATTACCACAGAAAACATGCATGAGCGCAAACTAAAGATGCAGGAAGAAAGTGATGGTTTCATTGCCCTTCCCGGCGGTATGGGTACGTTGGAGGAACTTTTTGAAATAATAACCTGGCTTCAGTTGGGGCTGCACCAGAAACCTATTGGCCTGCTGAACGTGAATGGCTTTTACAATGATCTTATAAAAATGCTCGAAACAATGGTACGAAAAGGCTTTCTTTCTATGGATAATTATAATCTGCTTTTAGTAGCCTCCAATCCAAATCAACTTCTAAAAAAGATGGAAGAATTCAAGATGCCACAGTTGCCCAAGTGGCTGAATTCTGACAGAACATAATACCTTACCAACATTTATTCTTTCCTTTTTAACAAAACAATTTCGGTTCGTTCATTTTCTTAAATTTAAGCAGTCTAACCTCTTAAATTATTGATTATGAATGCATCAAAAAAGTATTTTGCCGAAACGCTCGGCACATTCGCCTTAGTTTTATTTGGCTGTGGGGCAGCTACTATTGCTAGCGTAACACAATCCGGCCCAGTTGGCATTGGCGTTTTGGGCATTGCCCTGGCCTTTGGTTTTGCTGTTTTGGTAATGGTTTATACCATCGGGCCAATTTCTGGATGCCATATTAATCCCGCCATTTCCATTGCGATGCTTGCGGCGGGGAAACTTTCCGCCAAAGATACAGTGGGTTATGTTATTGCTCAATGTATTGGCGCCGTTGCTGCCGCCGGACTTTTATATTTGCTCGCCACGGGAAGCGCTGGATTTGTAATGCCAGAATGGGGCTTAGGCTCTAATGGATGGGGCGCTGGTTATGGGGGCGAATACAATATGACTTCTGCACTTATCGCTGAGTTTGTATTTACCTTTTTATTTTTGATGGTGATCTTCGGTACAACATCGGAAAGGCACAACGCACCAATGATGGCCGGCCTTGCAATCGGGGTTTCCTTAGCTTTAATACATATGGTGGTTATACCAATCACTGGAACTTCCGTAAACCCAGCACGTAGTTTGGGCCCAGCTCTTTTTTCTGGGGGTATGGCATTGCAACAATTGTGGTTATTCATTGTGGCCCCAATTGCTGGCGGACTTTGTGCCGCGATGGTTCGTAAAATTTTTATCGATGATTAATTGCTAATATTTTGTTGAAAATTTCAGTAACAAACCTCACAGTTTTTAAAAAGCTGTGAGGTTTAAAATTTTATATTTGTTCTATGAACATTCAACAGCAAATTTCAACCCTTCGCAACGAGCTCCGCGAGCATAACTATAACTATTACGTACTCGATACTCCTACAATTTCCGATTTTGAATTTGATCAAAAACTAAAACAGCTTCAGGAGCTGGAAAAGGCACATCCGGAATTTTACGATCCTAATTCGCCAACTTTAAGGGTTGGTGGTGAAATAACCAAGAATTTTGAAACAATTCCTCATACTTATAGAATGTTCTCTTTGGATAATTCCTATTCAAAAGAAGACCTCGAAGACTGGGAAAAGCGTATTGAAAAAATGGTGGACGGCAACGTAGAATTTACCTGCGAGCTAAAATACGACGGCGCTTCAATCAGTTTGACTTATGAAAATGGCCAGCTGAAAAAAGCCGTAACCCGAGGCGATGGCTTTCAGGGTGATGACGTTACCGCAAACGTGAAAACCATTCGTTCTGTTCCGTTGCAATTAAAGGGCGATTATCCGCCACTTTTTGATATACGTGGCGAAATTGTATTGCCTTTTGCAGGTTTCACAAAAATGAATGCCGAAAGAGTAGAGTTGGGCGAAGAACCCTATCGAAATCCTCGAAATACAGCTTCCGGAAGTTTAAAACTTCAAGACAGTTCTGAAGTTGCAAAGCGTCCGTTGGATTGTCTTTTATACAGTTTGAAAGGCGAAAGACTTCCCATAAAAACACAATATGAAAGTCTCGAAAAAGCCAGACAATGGGGTTTTAAAGTTCCCGAAGCTGCCAAACTTGCCAAAAACCTTAACGAAGTTTTGGAGTTTGTGAATTATTGGGACATTCACCGCCACGAACTTCCGTATGAAACGGATGGAGTAGTGGTAAAAGTGAACAATCTGCAGCAACAGGAAGAACTGGGTTATACAGCCAAATCGCCACGTTGGGCAATGGCCTATAAATTTAAGGCCGAACAGGTTTCAACGGTTTTAAAACAAATTACCTATCAAGTGGGAAGGACGGGTGCCATCACGCCAGTTGCAAATTTAGAGCCTGTAGAACTTGCGGGAACCATTGTAAAGCGCGCTTCCCTTCACAATGCAGATCAAATTGCAAAGCTCGACATTCGCGAGGGTGATACCGTTTTTGTTGAAAAAGGTGGCGAGATTATTCCGAAGATAATCGGTGTGGATTTTACACAGCGTGATCCAAATTCAAATCCCACAAATTATATTACAGAATGCCCCGAATGCCGAACAGCGTTGGTTCGAACTGAAGGCGAGGCGCAGCATTATTGCCCAAATGCCGAAGGCTGTCCGCCGCAGATTATTGGCCGTATCCAGCATTTTATTTCCCGTAAGGCGATGGATATTGAGGGTTTGGGTGGCGAAACTATTGCGCTTTTGGTCAACAATGGCCTCATAAACAATTATGCGGATTTATACCTTTTGAAGGAAGAGCAAATAATTCCGTTGGAACGCATGGCGCAGAAAAGTGCCGAAAATATGATAAACGGCATTGAGGCTTCCAAAGAGATTCCTTTTGAAAGAGTGCTTTTTGCCTTGGGAATTCGCTACGTTGGCGAAACCGTTGCCAAAAAACTTGCAAAACATTTCAAAACTATAGATGCCATAAAACATGCTTCCGAAGAAGAACTTATCGCCGTGGACGAAATTGGCGAGCGCATCGCACAAAGCGTGGTTTCCTTTTTTGCTTCCGAAGAAAATATTGCCACAGTTGAGCGCCTTAAAAGTTATGGCGTACAATTGGAGATTTCCGCAGAAAAACTTGCTAATCAAACCGATGCTTTGCAAGGAAATACCTTCGTTGTTTCCGGCGTCTTCACAAAAGTTTCGCGCGACGAACTGAAAAAACTGATTGAGGACAACGGCGGAAAGGTTTCCAGTTCCATTTCGTCCAAAACAAATTATGTTGTGGCGGGTGATAATATGGGGCCGAGCAAAAAAACAAAGGCCGAAAGTTTGGGCGTAGCTATTATTTCCGAAGACGATTTTTTGCAAATGATTTCATAATTGAAAGCAAAAAAGCGTTGAAAATAGCTATTTTTGCCACGCAATAAATGGGCGTTCCATGTTAAAAAAAGTAAAGCGAAATTCCTTAAAAAAGCACACCGAAAAGAAATTGACCGAACGGGATATTTCACAGCGAAACACTCCTTTAAAGTATTTGGGGTTTTTGGTGGATGAAGCTTTATTTGACGAGCTTGAAATGCTTTATGAATTTGGACAGGAACTTGGTTTGCAGCGAAAGGATATAAAAATGTTCACTTTTGTGGAAACACGACGAAAGATTCCATCGCTTCGCCAAAACCAAATTACAAATAAGGAATTTACGTGGCGCGGCGAAATACACAACCAAAACGCACAGGAGTTTCTCGATTTTCCCTTTGATGTGCTTATTGGCTATTACAAAGGAAAACATGAATTTTTGAGCGCAATGGTAGCAGAGAGCAAAGCAAAATTCAAAATAGGTTTCAACGGGTCCGATGAAAGGCTTTTCGATTTGCTTTTAGCCGTTGATCTCGATAACCCCGAGCTCTTTAAAAATGAAGTAAAAAAGTATTTAAAAGTTTTTAAAAAAATAAATTGATATGAAAGATTTAATAGGAACAGGAGTTGCCCTCATAACACCTTTTAAAAGTGACTTTTCCGTAGATGTAGAGGGGCTTAAAAATGTGGTAAATTACAATATTGAAAACGGAATTGACTATTTGGTAGTTTTAGGAACCACTGCAGAGAGCGCAACACTTTCAAAAGAAGAAAAGCAGCTTGTAATTGAAACTGTCGTATCTGCAAACAATGGGCGTTTGCCATTGGTTTTAGGGATTGGTAGTAACAATACGCAGGAGGTTATTACTGAAATGAAAACGCGCGATCTTTCAGCATTTACTGCAATTCTTTCCGTTTCTCCATTTTATAACAAACCTACACAGGAAGGTATTTACCAGCATTTTGCAGCAATTGCAAAAGCGGCTCCGCTACCAATAATTTTATATAACGTTCCCGGAAGAACGGCTTCAAATATGCTTCCTGAAACGGTAATCCGTTTGGCAAATGATTTCGAAAAAATTGTGGCCATAAAAGAAGCGGCTGGAGATATTGTTCAAGCAATGAAATTGATTTCAGGTTGTCCAAAAGAATTCCTCGTTATTTCGGGAGATGATATGATTACTTTGCCAATGGTACTTGCTGGCGGAGCGGGAGTAATCTCGGTGATCGGGGAAGGATTTCCGAAAGAATTTTCAAAAATGGTAAAGCTAGGGTTGGACAGAAAAGTTGATGAGGCCTATGAGATCCATTACAAAATAGCACCTGCAATAGATTATATTTTTGCCGAAGGAAACCCTGCCGGAATAAAGGCGGTATTCAAGAAATTGGGCATTTGCGGCGATGCGGTTCGGCTTCCATTAGTGGGGGTTAGCGATGGTTTAAGAGCCAAAATTGATGCTTTTACAAATAATTTCTGAAACGGTTCTTTTTCACTTGTTCGTTAAATATTTCAAAAGCCCTACAAATAATAGCCTTTAGCGCAATATTTTAGCCAAAGAATAAGTTTGTCCAATCATGTTTAATTCCCTATTTTTGCACGATGTTTTTTAAGCCCATGCGATTACCACTTTTTATAATTCTTTGCTTTACCATTCTTCTTTCGTCATGTAGCCAATACCAAAAGGTTTTGCGAAAGGATGATATGGGGAAAAAATACGCCTTTGCCGATTCCCTTTACAGAATCGGGAAATATAGAAAAGGCCTAAAATTGATGGAACAGTTGGTGCCGGCCTACAGAGGTAAACCGCAAGGTGAAAAATTGATGTTCATCTACGCAAATACATACTATAATCTGGAGGATTATTATCTTGCTGGCTATCAGTTTGAAAGATTTACACAAGCCTATCCGCAGAGTGATAGTGTTGAAATAGCATCTTTTAAATCTGCTAAAAGTTTTTATCAACTTTCGCCAAGATATTCCTTGGACCAAAAGGACACAGATAAAGGGCTGGAAAAATTACAGGAATTTATAAACCAATACCCCAATTCAGAAAAACGTACTGAGGCAAATACTTTAGTTGCTGAGTTGCGGAATAAATTGGAAAAAAAGGAATACGAAGTTGCAAAACAATATTTGCGTGTAGAGGATTACAAGGCCGCCATTGGCGCCTTCGACAATTTTATAACAGACAACCCTGGCTCAATTTACAGAAAGGATGCCTTTTACGGAAGGTTTGTAGCCGCGTATAAATTGGCTATCAACAGTATTCCCGTTTTGGTGCAGGAACGTCTGCGCGAAGCAAAAGTTTACTACAATAATTTTATGAAATATTATAAGGATTCAGATCTAGCTCCCGAAGCATTGGAAAATTATCAGGATATAGAGAGCAGGATGGAACCTTTAGAAACAGAACCCACTATTTAATTAATTTTTACTATGGATATTAAAAATTCAGATGCACCGATCAATACCGTTACGCTTGACAAGAATAAAATTGACGAGCCAACAAACAATATTTACGAGGCTATTTCCATTATTTCGAAACGTGCTTCACAAATAAACGGTGACATAAAAAAAGAACTTCTTGAGAAACTTGATGAGTTTGCTACTTACAACGATAGCTTGGAAGAAATTTTCGAGAACAAAGAGCAGATAGAGGTTTCAAAGTTTTACGAAAGACTTCCGAAGCCACATGCCTTGGCAGTGCAGGAATGGTTGGAAAATAAAATCTACTACCGCAACACCCAAGATGAGGTAGTAGAACAATAAAAGTTATTTTATAACTTTTAAAAACATACAAAATGGCTGTTTTGAACGGGAAAAATATCTTGCTTGGCGTAACCGGCGGGATTGCCGCGTACAAAGCAGCTTTTTTAGTTCGGCTTTTTATAAAAAAAGGAGCCAATGTAAAAGTTGTGATGACAGATTCCGCTAAGGAATTTGTAACCCCACTAACACTCGCTACACTTTCAAAAAATGAAGTTTTTTCATCGTTTACCGATGAAAGTGAAGCCAATAGCTTCAAGGAGCCCGAGTGGAACAACCACGTTGATTTGGCTCTTTGGGCCGATTTGTTTTTGATTGCACCCGCCACGGCAAACACACTTTCCAAAATGGCCAATGGCACCAGCGACAACTTGTTGCTTGCTTGCTATCTTTCGGCAAAGTGCCCTGTTTATTATGCGCCTGCAATGGACTTGGATATGTATCAACATCCATCAACGGCGGAAACTTTTAAAAAGCTTGAAAGCTTCGGAAATATTCAAATTCCCGCTGCTTTTGGCGAACTTGCCAGTGGATTGATAGGGCAGGGGCGAATGGCAGAACCGGAAGAAATCGTGTCCTTTTTGGAAAATGATATATTGGAAAAATTACCACTTCGCGGAAAAAAATTTTTGATAACTGCCGGCCCCACTTATGAAGCCATTGACCCAGTGCGTTTCATCGGGAACCATTCCAGCGGAAAAATGGGCTATGCCGTTGCCGAAGAAGCCGCCCAGCTTGGTGCTGAGGTTGTTTTGATTTCAGGGCCCACGGCTTTAAAACTTGAAAATGATTTTGTAAAAATCATTCGCGTTACTTCTGCGGAAGAAATGTACAACGCCGCGCACAAATATTTCGACAAATGTAACATTGCCATTTTAAGCGCCGCCGTTGCCGATTATCGCCCTTCGGAAGTTGCTTCGGAAAAAATTAAAAAGAAAACCGATGAATTAAGCCTTCAGCTTACAAAAACAAAAGATATTCTCGCTTCATTAGGCAAAAAGAAAAAAGCTCAATTTTTGGTGGGTTTTGCGCTGGAAACCGAAAACGAGGAAGAAAATGCAAAATTGAAACTGAAAAAAAAGAATTTAGATTTAATTGTGTTAAATTCGCTTCGGGACAAAGGCGCGGGCTTTCAGACCGACACCAATAAAATTACTTTGATAACCAAAGACAATAAAGTGCTTCCTTTTCCTGTTAAACCTAAAAATGAAGTAGCTAAAGATATTTTAGAATATATTATAGAACAGACAAATGCGTAAAATTTTACTTTTCTTATTATGTGCTATTACTGTGTTTTCTGCACAGGCCCAAGAACTTAATTGCACCGTTTCCATAGATGCCGAACAGACCGGACAACCCAATCTGCAGATTTTCAGAACCCTTGAAACCCAATTGCGGGAGTTTGTGAATAATACAAAATGGACCAATAAGGAATACAAAAACCAAGAGCGCATAGATTGTAATATGAGTTTGGTAATTAGTGAGTTCGATGGCGATTCTTTTACCGCAACGCTTCAAGTGCAATCCTCACGTCCTGCTTTTGAATCTACTTACGACAGCCCTGTTTACAATTATTTTGACAAGCAGGTACGATTCAACTATAAAGAATATGAGCCGTTAAACTTCAACATCAACACCTTTGGCTCAAATCTGGTTTCGGTTATAGCTTTTCATGTTTATACGGTTATCGGTTTGGATGCCGACTCCTTTTCGCCCAATGGCGGCGAACCTTATTTTGAGATTGCAAAGCAAATTACAAACACAGCTGCCTCCAGTAATTTTGTAGGGTGGAAAGCAACGGATGGCAACCAGTCCAGATTTAGGTTGAACGATGCGTTGATTTCACCTGTTTATAAGGAATTTCACGATGTAATGTACCAATACCACCGTAAGGGACTGGATGTAATGGCGGCCGATCAGAAAAAAGCGAAACAAGAAATAGCCGACGCCATTAATATATTAAAAGGAATAAATGACCGTCGCCCAAACTCTTATATAGTCCGTACATTTTTTGATGCCAAAAGTGATGAAATCCAGGCTATATACAGCGGAGGCCCACAAATTGACATCACAAAATTAATTGAAAACCTAAACAGATTGGCTCCCACCAAAAGAAGCAATTGGTCTGAAATCAAGTTTTGATTTTTCTTTCAACAAGTTTAGACAAGTTAATTACTTTCCTTTAAATTTATACTTTCAAAATTCAAATATGGATTTTGGGAATGCCAATATCCATCATCTAAAATTTCACCTTGATAACCAGCCTCGCCATAAAAAACTATGCGCTTATTGAAGATATTCGTGTGGATTTAAACGAAGGCCTTACCATTATTACAGGCGAAACAGGTGCTGGAAAATCTATCATTTTGGGGGCCTTGGCACTGGTTTTGGGAAAACGCGCAGATTTAAGTAGTGTGAAAGATCCTTTGAAGAAGTGTATCATTGAAGGACATTTTTCAATAAAGAATTACGAGCTGCAAAATATTTTTCAGGAAAATGATCTTGATTATGAACCCAACACCATTATTCGGCGTGAGATTTTGCCCGGTGGAAAATCACGGGCTTTTGTAAACGATACGCCAGTTTCATTAACGCAACTGCAGGCACTTGCGCCATATTTGGTTGATGTGCACAGCCAGCATGAAACCTTGGAAATTGTTTCCGAAACATTTCAAATGGAAGTGATTGATGCGTTGGCGGGCACTCACGAAGTTTTAAAGACATATAAATCACAGTTTGAGGATTTCAAAAAAGTGTCTGAGGCACTTTCAAGCTTAAAACTTCAAAAGGATAGCGCTTCAAGGGAATTGGATTATAACACTTTTCTTTATAATGAATTGCAACAGGCCAATTTAAAAAAGTTGAACCAACAGGAACTGGAAGAGGCTTACGAAACACTTAACAATGCCGAAGCAATCCAGGAGGCGCTTGCAAGCGCAAACCTTAATTTGGATGGGGAACAGGTAAGCAGTTTACATACGGCAAAGGAAGCGCGGATTTTATTGGGAAGAATAAAGGAATTTTCCAAAAAATTTGAAGATTTGTGGCAGCGTTTAAACAGCGCAATCATTGAAATTGAAGATATTGCTACTGAAATAAACTCGGCCGCCGAAAGTATAGAAGCCGATCCCGAAATGCTTTTTCAAGTCAACGAAAAATTGCAGACGCTTTATAAACTGCAGCAAAAGCACAATGTTTCTTCCGTTTCGGAATTGATTGAAATAGAAGAACGGCTCGAGGAAAAAGTGAATAACACCCTGGGCTTGGACGAACAGATAGAAAAACTAGAAAAGCAAAAACTTCAGTTACGCGAAACTGCTTTAAATACTGCTAAAAAGCTTCATTTGGAAAGGGCGGAAGCTATTCCTACACTTAAGAAAAAGCTCGAGGAAACGCTTTTACCTTTGGGCTTGCCCAATGCGCAATTTAAGTTTGATCTTACTTCTTCCGAGGAATTTAAAAATAATGGGACAGATACATTGCAATTGTTGTTCACGGCCAACAAAGGCTTGGCGTTTGGACCCTTGAAGAAGGTAGCCTCCGGAGGCGAAATGAGTCGGATTATGCTAGCTATTAAAGCAGTTTTGGCAGAGTACAAAAAATTGCCGACCATTGTTTTTGATGAAATAGATACGGGGGTCTCGGGTGAAATAGCCAATAAAATGGCAGGAATTATGAACCAAATGAGTAAAAAAATGCAGCTATTGAGCATTACACATTTACCGCAAATAGCCGCAAAGGGCGACCACCACATAAAAGTTTACAAAGAAGATAACAACGAAGTTACAACCACGCATTTGAAAATCTTGAATGAAAATGAGCGCATTGTTGAGATTGCGCAAATGTTAGGCGGAAAAAATGTTTCGGAGGCGGCAATAGCCAACGCAAAGGAATTACTGAATTAAAATGTATCTTTACTTATCAATTTAAATTTGAAAATAAAAAACTATTCAACAATAAAATAAATTAAAACATGTCTTATAATTTACTAAAAGGAAAACGCGGAATTATATTTGGAGCATTGGACGAAAATTCGATTGCCTGGAAAACCGCAGAACGCGTGCACGAAGAAGGAGGGAAGTTTGTTTTGACCAATGCTCCCATCGCACTGCGAATGGGACAAATTAAGGAACTTGCCGAAAAAACCAATTCTGAAGTGATTCCGGCGGATGCCACAAGTATTGAGGATTTAGAGAATTTGGTAATAAAGGCAACCGAAATTTTAGGAGGCAAACTAGATTTTGTATTGCATTCCATTGGAATGTCGGTAAATGTTCGAAAAGGAAATCATTATACCACCCAGAATTATGATTTTACCCATAAAGGTTGGGATATTTCAGCAGGTTCTTTCCATAAAACCATGCAGGTGCTTTATCAAAAAGATGCAATGAATGAATGGGGAAGCATAATAGCACTGACTTATATGGCTTCACAGCGCGTTTTTCCCGATTATAATGACATGGCAGATAATAAGGCCTATTTGGAGAGTATAGCCCGTAGTTTTGGATATTTCTTCGGAAGAGACAAAAAAGTGCGTGTAAACACCATTTCGCAATCGCCAACCCCCACAACTGCAGGGCAAGGGGTAAAAGGTTTTGATGGGTTTATAAGCTATGCAGATAAAATGTCTCCCTTGGGAAATGCAACAGCTTTGGACTGTGCGAATTATACTGTGGCAATGTTCAGTGATCTCACCAAACGTGTTACACTTCAGAATTTGTACAACGATGGGGGGTTTTCAAATATGGGCGTAAGTGACGCAGTTATGCAGGCCTTTGTTGAAGGAAATTAAAATAATTTTTATATCAAAGATTTTAAACCATCAAATTAATTTGATGGTTTTTTATTTATAGTATAAACTAGTTGGAATATAGCTTTGGTATTAACATAATTTTAAATACATTTAGTGGATTATTAACTAAACTAATATTTAATTATGAAAAGAATTACAATGTTAATTTTGCTTATGGTTTGTGCTATTGGATATAGTCAGGCCCCCGCAAAATCGACGGTGGCTAAGACCCCCGTCACGATCACAAAACAGCAAAAAAAACCACAAGCTGTTCAACAAATTCAAAACGAATCTAATTATAGGGGTTCGTCTGCAACAGATTTAGGAATTGATAATCCTAAACCACTCACTAAGTATGGAGCTACGGCTTTAGCTCCGATTGCTTATTTTACAACTGCCGCTGCATCAATTGGTGAAGAGGTTGCTGGTATGGAAACAACTCCGTTTAATCCAAATCGTAATATACCATTTACGGGAACCTATGGAAATAATGCAGTGGCTGCATTGGTTTATGATAATGGCCCCCATTTTAACATTCCTGGCCCACCTCCTGTAAGTATGTTGCAGGATACTTCCTTGGGAATGAGTTTATTCGGTTTTGGTTGTCAATTCACTGCAGGAAATAGCATGGCAGATGATATGGTCTTAACCTCAGATTATGACATTACTTCTATAGATGTTTATGCCTATCAAACAGGTTCTACACCGCCTTCTATTAATGCGGTTTATTTACGAGTTTGGGATGGAGACCCAAGCGGTGGTGGAGCTTCAATTATTTGGGGCGATTTAACTACTAACATTTTATCTAATGCCGTTGGGAGTGGTGCCTTTAGGCAATTGGAAAGCGTTCCAGGCGATACTTCTAGACAAATTCAACTTGTTACTGCTAATACAGCTGGACTTTCGCTAACTGCGGGAACTTATTGGATAGAGTATACCTTCGCTGGATCAGGTGCTTCAGGCCCTTGGGCGCCACCTATTGTAATTACGGGTAATGCTACTACAGGCAACGCGCTTCAAAACTTAGCTGGTGTTTATGGCCCTGCAATGGATGCAGGTTCAGGAACGTCCCAAGGAGTGCCTTTTCAAGTATATGGTGATCTAATTGGCGGCGGTGGCGGCATTTGTGGAAATCCAGTTATAGAAGTAAACCAAGATGTTGAGGATGCATGTATGGCAACAGTTGACCAAACTGGTCTTGCCCAATCTTATGTTCCGCTAGAAGATCAATCTGCAGGTGCTGGTATTAAATTTACTACTGCTTCTACCGGACTCGACGTGGAACTTTCTTTATGGGACGGACTTCCAAATGCTGGAGGAACAATGCTTGCTAGTGGTATTACACAAACAGATGGTACTTTTTGGGCCGATGTATTTTGGGATCCAGTAATGAACGTTACTGTTGGTAATACTTATTATATAGTGATAGATGGAGATGTTACGCTACCTTGCGTAGCGGGATCTATAAATGATCCCTATCCAGGCGGGAATGTATTTGCAAATGCAGGATATACCCCTTTCCCAGCTTTCGATTATACATTTAGAACCTATAGCTGTGATGGCGGTGGCCCTACCTGTACGAGCACGGCCTACGACAGTACCGCTGTTCCTTTTGACATTGACGGTGCTGGGAACACTACGGCGGATTGCGCGAACGCTCCGAACCTAATCCCTGTCACAATAGGCGGTACGGGTACAATAGGCACAGATGCGGTACTTGAGAACATCACCATCGATATCGCGCATACTTTTACTGCGGACCTTGATATGTACCTTGTTTCCCCCAACGGAACGGAGCTTTTGTTGGCTAATGATTTAGGTGGGGGTACAGACGATGGCTACAATGGGACAATGTTCGAGGACGGTGGTGCAGATATTACTGCGGCCGTCGCTCCTTTTGGGGTTGGTCCATATGCACCAATGGGCGGTACCTTCGCGGCCGCATTTGCAGGTGAGGATATTACAGGTGATTGGAATTTAAAAATTTGTGATGATGCTGGGGGTGATACTGGACAGGTTCTTCAATTTTCAATGTCTTTCTGTGTGCCTCCTGTTTTTTCGAATGACGATTGTGCAAATGCTATTGACCTTTCCTGCGGCGACAGTGTGGTTGGCGAGACGCTAACGGCCACTGATTCTGGCGGGAACCCTGCTGCGGACGTTTTCTTCAAGTTCACGGGCGACGGCTCGCCGCAGTTGGTGACCATTTCCCTTTGCGCTGCCACGGACTATGACTCGCTGCTGCGGGTTTTCGACGATTGCGACCTTGCCAACGAGCTTGCCGTGAACGACGATTCGTGCGGGCTCCAGTCAGAGCTTACCTTCACTTCCGACGGTACCTCGACCTACTATATTATGGTTGAAGGTTTCGGCAGCAGCGTGGGCAATTTCAGCCTTGACGTTACCTGTGCCGAGCCGCTGCCCAATGACGACTGCAGCGGTGCGATAGCCGTGAGCTGCGGCGATTCGGTTTCGGGCACCACCGATGGCGCTACCGTTGATACCGGCGTGGCCCCCGATTGCGGGACCACCGTCAACTCACCGGGGGTATGGTACAGCCTTGAGGACAACAGCGGACTTCCGGGAACGATCACCCTGTCGCTGTGCAACGGCACGGACTACGATTCCAAGATATCGGTATATACTGGAGACTGCAGCGCGCCACCGCTTAGCTGCGTGGACGGGAACGATGACTCCTGCGGCCTGCAGAGCGAGATCACCTTCAACACTGACGGCAACACGACCTACCTGATCCTCGTGCACGGTTTTGGCGGAGCCACGGGCAACTTCACCCTTGACGTTACCTGTACGCCCACCCCACCTCCCAACGATATGATCGTGAACTCGATAGACGTGGACGAGATAGGCTTCCCCTATACCGATCCGGCAGTGGCCATGCCCGCCGCGACCACGGAGAACGGCAACCCTGCGGGCTGTGACCTTACCGGGGCCAACGGTGTCTGGTACAACTTTGTTGCCGGCGGCACCGGAACGGCCAACGCGATGATAGTCACCCCTGGCGGCGCCAGCTCGGTGACCTTCTATACCGCTGCCGATGAGAATGCCTCGGAGACGGACCTTACCCTTGTTCCGCAGCAGACCAACCAGTGCGGCCCGGGGACCTCGGCGTCCATATTCACTTTGGCCGGTCAGGCCTACTACGTCTTCGTGCTGAACTCGGGTGCCGTGACCGATATCGTGATCGATGGGACGAACCTTGGGGTGTCCGATAATACCATCGCCGGTTTCAGCTATTACCCTAACCCTGCCAGCGGGGTGCTGAACCTTAGCAGCGTTGAGAACATCGAGCATGTCTCGCTCTACAGCCTTCTGGGCCAGCGCGTGATCGACAAACGGGTGGGCGCTACGGAGTCCACGCTGGATGTCTCCGGCCTGAGCACGGGCACCTACCTGATGAAGGTTACGGTGAACGGAGAGATAGGGACCTATAAGGTGCTAAAGGATTGATTTTTTTAGGATATTTATTAAATCCAACCACCCGCTTTGGCGGGTGGTTTTTTATATACAAAGTTCTGGAGTTTAGCAGAATCTTTTTAAGTTTAATTTAGAAAAATTCTCAGAAATTTTGGAATTA
>Ga0209344_10002684_pt1 | contig 19209 bp, 15 predicted proteins | sample Cruoilmetagenom6_FD_187293 | JGI IMG/M metagenome (GOLD analysis project Ga0209344, IMG submission 187293) | Oil polluted marine microbial communities from Coal Oil Point, Santa Barbara, California, USA - Santa Barbara Oil Seep Sample 6 (SPAdes)... | ecosystem: Environmental > Aquatic > Marine... | reverse complement strand
AAGCACTTGCCATTCGCCAAGGCTTGCCGGCGCTCATCTCTGAACGACTGCGCCTGCTTGGGTCGCCAGCCGCGTTGACCTTTGTTTCGCCTGAACTCTCGTGAAATCGTCGACTTGTCCACGCCTATCTTTTGGGCAATCTGAGTTTGATCCAAACCAGCTTGTTTCAATCCGTAAATCTGATATCGTTGCCCGATGGTGAGCTGCTTATATTTCTTCATCTGTGCTCCTTTTACTTGGTCGTTTAAGTGGCTCCGATATTAACGCAGCTCGCCACCTAAATTCGCTTACAAAAGTTGCACTTCAGAGTTGAATCCGCCAGTTTACCTCCCATTTATGGAATGGTAAATAACTGAGTGGGAGTGGAAAGCAGGTAGGAAACATTAGATTAACTCGACAAATTCCTGCTATTTTTAAAGATGGTTACTTCACAGAATCAATTATTTTTTTGCGCGCGACGCACGGCAAAAAAATCGCTCAACACTTGCCCGCATTCTTTAGCAAGTACCCCGACAGTTATTTCAGCGTGATGGTTTAAGCGCTGCTCGGCAAACAGATTAAGTACACTGCCGCACGCACCAGTCTTAAAATCATTCGCCCCAAACACCACGCGTGCAATGCGTGCATGGAACATTGCGCCTACACACATCACGCAAGGTTCCAGTGTAACAAATAGTTCACAACCAATCAGCCGATAATTGCCAAGATATTGGGCCGCTTCACGAAGAGCCAGCAACTCGGCATGCGCGGAAGGATCGTGGCGGCTGATCGGAGCATTGCTTCCGCGCCCTATGATATCCCCATCCTTCACCACGATGGCACCCACAGGAACCTCTCCAGATAACTCGGCTTGCCTCGCCAACGCCAGTGCTACGCGCATGTAATCGTCATCGCTTCTAATCACATGGATATCTCTAAAAATTCTGAGAGTTCGTATAAAGAGCGTTGGTTAAAGACGAACAAGAGAAAGGATATTTAGAGCACAAATTATCCGCATGAACAAAAATATTCATTTGACAATAACCGCCTGAGGTGAATTGAGGCTCAAGCTTCAAAGCCAAATTGGCTTAAGAAATCCTGAGGTATATCTGCATTCTTTCGGCCAGCTATTGCATAGTAGTATAGCGGCTCGCCTTCTATTGATAAACGATGCTGATAACGTGTCATGTGATAAAGATCCATATATTCAGAAAAAATTAATTCACGCATCATTCTCGGAAACCCGGATGTATCTTTCTTATCAAGAAACGTCTCTTTGATATTGAAGGCCACCCAGCCCTTTTCTTCAATGATGTTGAAAGCCTTAATAAAGGCTTCTGGTGGGATATCGCCAAAACCGAGAGCAGCAACAGTTACTAAACAATTTAATGACCACGATGTAATTTCATTTCGTTTATCGTCATCTAAATTACAGAAATCTTCAATATAGTAAGCGTCATAGACACCAGGTCGATCTCTTTCAGACGCAGCATAAGCTTCAGGAATAATATCGGCACCGACAATTCGCGAAACACCATATTTCTTTAATTCCTCACCCATGATCCCATTACCAGCACCGAGATCCAACACACGAAGCTCAGAGAAATTTTTCTGAGACTGTGCGATTGTAGAACTGAGGACTTCTGCTACTTTTGCGGGGGAGTGGCATTTTAATCTGTCGTAAAACAACTGCTCATACAGACCCGGAACATTATAAATGTCGCCGTAATCGTGAAATCGTATTTTTCTTTTATTCTCTTTCTCAAGCAAATAAAAAAAAGTCTCATCCTGTCGCAAATCATGGGCTTTTATAGCCGGAAATTGAATTTTATGCCTAATGTTAACCATTCTTCTCCTTATGTATATAGCAGTTTGCATCGCGCAGGCACAGATGGATCAAGAAACAATCATCACCTTGCCGGGAGGCAGAAACGGCTTGTTATGCAATAGCGACAAGTTAAATCCGTTACTTCACGAGCCAAAATTTATTAGTTGTTGATGCTAGTAGTTGACTAGCCTCAGTGTACCACACGCTCCACAGCTTGTTCTTGCCTGCAAGATACACATTCACTCAAACAAATTCGTTTAAATAATTGTTTTATATGATAACACTTGGAGTGACCTTCGAACTACTTTCGACCTTGATCCATAAAAGGTGAGTACCAAGTGGTCAGAAAAAATGGCGCGATACTTTACAATTAAATTCAGTGCAAGCGCGGCTCGTGCAGAACGAGCAATATGCAAAAAACCAAGCTGAGGGTCGTGCGCGAAAGCTTCCAGCGGGGAACAGCGGTCGTTCAGCCAAAATTCTGAGCATACGAGGTGGCATAATATTGCTACTTTGAATTATCATATTTGCGGTGGCTCATGCGTCTGCAGAGTCATACAATTTATTTATCAATCGTGATGGAGTATGGAATGAATATTTTTTTAAAATTTTTATCAGTATTTTTACTGCTACACACAAACTTGGCACAGGCAGCTCATGATGACATAAAAGGTGAGGAACAAACGTCACTCGAAGCTAATCAAGCATATACCCCAAGCCTTGGCGATATAATGATAGGAATACAACTTCGTCATGCAAAACTCTGGTACTCAGGTCTAGCATCTAATTGGAAATTGGCGGAATATAAGCTTGAAGAGATCTTAGAGGGATTTGAGGATATTAAAAAATACCAACCAAACTTCGATGGTAAACCCACTGCGGAAATGATTGTCAAAATCACTTCAGAACCCGTTAAAAAGCTTGAGCAAGCAATCAAGGCAAAAGATCAACCTGCATTCATAAAATCATTTGATGAAATGTCCAATGCCTGCAACGCTTGCCACACTGTTAATGGGCATGAATTTATATCAATTCAAAGACCTACATCTCAACCACTCACTAACCAGCGATTTCCTTACACTGAAGACTTTTAATCTGATTGGTCGCTATAAGTCACTACATGATGGCGAAAACAGCGCTACAATTGTTATCAGAAATAAAGAGGGAAACGTCCATATGGACTTGGCGTCTGGTTCGCATAAATATTTCGATGTGAGTGTAAACCATCCCGCTCTAAACCATAGAGACAGGCTCTGGCGTAGTTTCAGCGTGGGAGATAGCCTAATTCGCCGCCCGAGCGGGTCGCTCCGAGGTTATTCTGGCTCAACTTCCACCCAGCCAGCGCAAGGTGCATGAGTGGCGTTTCGGTACTAGCAGCCTGATCGACTTAGAGGAAATCGGCTGCAAATATTATTGACAATGTCACTTCTGTGCAATGCGCACAATTGCACTTTAGCAAGAAGTCTTCCATCAGTTATTTATAATATAAAACTAATTTAATGCGCTAAATAAAGTATTTTTATTGTCCACATAAACTGTGGATAACATTGTGAGTAACTTCAATAAAACTAGGCTAACTACTAATATCACATACAGTTTTGTTTAACTGCCTATTTCACAGGCATAATTTATTCTCAATAAAAACAAACATTTAAATTTAACATTCAAATACAACGATAACAAACATCTAGTTACCAAATACTTATCCGCCCTGTGGGCAACTAACATAATGTCAAGCTCTTTTTTTAATGTTTGGCTTGATTTATTGTACTGTCTCCCCTGCATCAGTATTGCAGCAGACTTGTCCAACAATCTGTTCAGATCATGTGACTTCACATCGCTCGCACGATCCAACCTTAATTCGTTAGTCCAGCTTGATATTTGTCACCGAGTGTCCATGACCGCCCCACTCCTATCAATGCAAATTCTTGTTGTTGAGTTCCCACAGAAAATTCGATTCACGCCCCATCCACAATCACTAATGGCCAAATCTCCCCAACCTGCGCATAAAACCAAGCATTCATAAAGAGACAGGCACCTGACAGCCTGCCGGAGTTAAAAGAAATCGGCTACAATTTAGCTGAACGGTGACTATTTCGCCGCTTTTTTGGGTATATAGAACAACTATTACCCTGCGAAATGTTCAAGTTGGATAAGCAGGCATTTAGCCAAAAAGTGAAATGCTCACAAAATCTACTCTCGCTCTACTAAATTTTCGCTACGGTTTTTTAAAGCCCGACAGGCTGCTAGCCGATTACACTGACCATTGCAGATAATCCAGACTGAATGATAAACCAGCCTCCCTACTGTACAGATGATGAGTATATTCGAGAAATTGCCAGCGCTCATTAATGCGCTGCTCAGCCCAGCCTGTTATGACCACGCAGTTGGGAAGGTACAGTTGATCGAAACGCATATTTCCTGGGTGTTACTCACCGGAGAGTATGCTTACAAGCTAAAAAAACCGTTGAATCTTGGCTTTCTGAATTTCAGCACGCTGGAGCAACGGCAGCAAGCTTGTGCCGATGAGGTACGTTTGAACCGTCGGCTGGCGGCAGAGATTTATATTGGCGTGGTTGCCATCACCGGTAGCACAGATACTCCGCGTATCGGCGGTCAAGGCGATATCATCGAATATGCCGTGAAAATGCGCCAGTTTCCTATCGATGCAACCCTTGATTCTATTGATTTACACGGTAAATTGGCCACTGAGCAGATAGACCAGCTTGCCGCACGTTTGGCGCATTTTCATCTTACTGAATGTTCCCATGCCTCTGCGGATAGCCCGTGGGGTGAGCCGAACGCGATAGCACAATCAGTCGTAGAAAACTTTCAACCGCTGACTGATCTATTGGAAGGTACAGTAGAAAAGCAACGTCTGGCGGAGCTGAAACGCTGGAGTGTTGCCGAACACAACCGACTCAAACCAATGATGTCCGAACGCAAGCGTGATGGCTGGGTCCGTGAGTGTCATGGCGATCTGCATTTGGGCAATCTGGCCTGGATGAACGGCCAATTGCTGATTTTCGACTGCATTGAATTTAATTCATCCTTGCGCTGGATAGATGTCATCTCGGAAGTTGCATTTTGTTTTATGGATTTGCTACATCGCCAGCATCGTGATTTGGCCATGCGTTTTCTCAATGCCTGGTTGGAAGTCAGTGGCGACTATGACGGCATAGCGCTGTTACGTTATTACGCCATATACCGCGCATTGGTGCGCGCAAAAGTCGCTGCTTTGCGTGCCAAGCAGTCGGACGACGACAATGCCGGAACAAGCAACAGCGAAGCAAATACCTTTTTGCAACTAGCTGAAAATCTGTCTCAAAATATGCCGGTTCAGCTTTGGGTTACGCACGGCTTGTCAGGTTCCGGTAAGACCACGCTCACACAGTCACTGCTACAAAATAAAGGAATGATACGCCTGCGTTCTGATATTGAACGCAAGCGTCTGGCCGGTTTAGACGCGCTGTTTCGCAGTCACAATGAAATTGGAGAAGCACTGTATTCAGAGGAAGCGAGCCTCCGTACCTATACTTACTTGGCGCGTCTAGCGGAGAAGTTGCTGTGTGCTGGCTATTCTGTGATCGTCGATGCTGCTTTCCTCGCATACTGGCAACGGGACTTACTCAGGAAGACTGCAGAACGACTCGGTGTGCCTTTTCAAATACTGGATATAGAGGTGGACCTCGACACACTACGCGAACGTATCAACCACCGTGCTGCACAGGGAAAAGATGCTTCGGAGGCTAATTTACGTGTACTGGAACACCAGATCGAAACCGCTCAGGGGTTCAGTGCAGAGGAACTAGTCATGGTGACGCGAATATATGGAACGTCTGAACCGCCCGATCTAATTTAAAGGCGCCTCCAAAAACTAAATTTTGCGAGCAGCCGCTTCGCAGCTTGCCTACTTACCCGTTGCTAGACAAGACCAGTTCCACCTCGCACATCACCGTTGCAGTAACACCGTTTAATTATGTAGCAAATTTGCAAGGCAATATTGCAACATCAGAGTACAGATATGTTGGAATGGGACATATTGAGTCTGGAAATGGCAAGCTCCATTGATCTTTATCCCATCCGATCGCCGCATGAAAGTCCACGCGCGATTTTTTATCAGCAGTTTCGTCTGTGTAGTACATGTCGCCATCACCAGTGGGCGCGAATACCCCATTCACAATGCAGCAGTGAAAATTGGCGTGTTCGTTCAGGCTTGAACCCACGCGGTGGATGATGACTATTGCACCAATACGGCCGATGAAGTCGAAACCGAGGCCGTGTTCACTCGATAACCTTCATTTCTTTGATGGCTCAACGCGGCAAGGTGCGTTCTCGTCGATCAGTGGCGAATAAATCGTCGGCTTGCCATTAACGCCAGACTTATCGCGAGCACTAGCAACAGCCAGCGAGGCATCACCGGAATTGGGACCACGGGGGAGACGACCGCTACCGGATCACGTATCACACTGTCAGACGGGTCTGTATCGAGTTCGCCGTTGTTGACGAGAGTGTAGGATACTTTTGAGCCCTCAATGCGTGCCCCCATAATGGGTGTCCAGATGCCGGAAACTACTTTATAGGCCACGGCTCCGGGGGGAAATTCCTGTCCGAAATCGACTGTAACTTCCAGCGATTCACTCGGGCTACAGTCAGTCAAGGTGAAATCGACTTCCTTTAGGGAAACAACACCAACAGGTCGGTTTTCCGGGGTAACAGCTGTTGCAGTCGACGTTGCGATGGTACAAGTGGAACTGGGAGATAGTGGCGTCAGCGTCAAAACTGTGCTGCCAGCTTCAAAATTAGTGCGGGACTTCGGGAATGGATCGTCTTTATTTAAAATGCCGTCATCGTCCCTGTCGCCATTTTCCAATTGAGTCAGCCGAGTTTTTACTAGCGCTATCTGGGACTTGAGCTGGTTCAGCTGATCTTTCCGCCCTTGGAGGACCGAGTGATCTTCAATTGCGCCGACGGTAAGCACGTCAGTTGGCCCTGTGGGCGGTGCGACGTGCTTAAGTTTGCGCAATGAGTCGAGAGTGCCGACTGATACTCTGCCAGGTATGGGCATACTGCCGCTTCCGATAGTGACACTGTCTTCTGCAGTTACAGAAAGCCTTAGAACAGTGTCCTCGGTGAACCAGGGAATGGTGCTGCAAATATTTCCATTGGGAGTAATGATCGGCTCACCGTAAGGGATCAGTGTGTTAAGCAGCACGGGGCCATTCGGGAAAGGTTGAACGGTGTCCCCCTCATCGCAGTCGTAGGCACCAAGATGTTGGCCATCGCTACGCTTGATTGTATCTCTAGCAAAAGACATCGTCATGAAGGAAAAGCGAGAGGGGCCACCATTGAATGTGTCGTTGGCTGAGAGTACCCAGGATTTGGCAAGTACATCCGGGGATGCGGTATTGTAGAGCCGGATTTGAGTATTGTTCTCTTTCAATTTGACGTTTGAATCTCCGAAGTTTTCGGCACCTCCGCTGAGGCAATCGAATCCGGTACAAAGCTTTCCTGTAAGCACCAAATCGTCCGCAATCAACTGGTCAGCAACACTCTGCATGGGAACCAGTAGGCAGCCAAGTAGCGGCAAAGCCAGCGCAGCTGCGCGCTTTGAAGGACATAAATCCATTATGGTCATTATTAATCCCCCAGTGCGCTTTCGAGTGCCGTGAGGCGGTCAAGTAGATCGTTCATTTCCATCTGGAGAGTATCAATTTCGCCATCGAGTTCAGCGCGATCCTGAACCAACTGTGCGCCAAAGTTCGTATTGACGACGGCAATATAGTCATCCAATTGACCCTTGGTGGCGGCATCGGTGGCGTCAACGCCATCATCTACATTGGAGATCCGACGTTCACTGCCGGTAGTGCCAACGGAAACAGCACCCGGCTCTACACTGGAGCCAGCACCGAGTACAACTGACGCCCCGGGACCAGACTCCAATATCAGTACATTCTCGCCGCCGCTCACATCCTTTATAACAAACTGCGGAGCACCGTTAGCACCTGTATTTGCAATGCCTATTGACCAATCATTGCTGGGAAAAGCTGCGGAAGTGCTGGTGTCCTCGAGTTTGATCAGCGGGTCGCTGGCCTTGATGCGAATGGTGTCTAATTCAAATTCCTCTCCGTCTGCGCAGGAGGTTCCGGCACAGAGTGAGCCATCGATGATGAGGTCGTCATTGATAACTTCATCGGCAAATGATGCGCCGCTTAACAGCAGGATTGATACAAAACCTGTGGTTAAAATTCTTTTCATTGTTTTACCTCTTCCCTGGTGTAATAGTTGTCTTGCTTATAAAATGTGGAAATAACGCGGCGGGATTCTACGGACTTCCATTCGTGCTGTCACATTTCAGTCTCCTTTCTCCCGTCCTGGTAACGGCCTATAGTCAGAATTCTTTACACCTGACATATTATGCATTTCGACCCCGGCAGATTTAGCTGTATAAATGAAGCCCAACCCACTGCGCTTTATTCAGCACAACCTCGCTAAAATATTTCAAATGTAACATCAGGCTATAACTGTGATTCCAAGACTTGACCATTCGTCCGACCATGTGTGCTAATGAAGAAGAAATCAATAAATTTATTATTAATCAAGTAACTTGACCCATTAATTTTACCGTAGATGCTGAATTCTATATCGGAGTACATGCCTTGGCACATCCTCGAACGCAAGGAGATAAATGTCGATGTTGACATGCTGAAGCTGTGGTGCAGCAATGTCATGCTGCACCACAGCCGAACCCATGAAAGAGGTCGCCCAAATGATCCGCAATCACTTCGATGGCATCGTAGCCAGGATTCAAACCAGACAAACCAATGGCTTCATTGAAGCGCTCAATGGATTGTTCCGAGCTGCAAAACGGAAAGCTTGCGGCTGTACCAAAATCAACACCATGCGAACGTTGGCATTCCTCATCGCTGGCAAGCTGGATTTCAAGAAGTTCAATGCACATGCTGCGTAACCCACTCCAAATTTACAAGAGCAAATTTATAGCAGGTGAGGTTTGCACTACTATCTGGCAGTTTCTGTCAGCTCAAGTCTGCACTACTACACTTAAGAATACAGCTCTGGTAGTGTGTTTTTTTTCTCCGGAGAAGTCGTTTGTGCAAGAGGTACGGGTAGGGAAAGTGCAAGGTCTTCACCATGCCATGCACTACCCGTATAGCAGGCGCGATCAAGTTGCCGGAGCGCATGTTTGAGTTTGGTGTCATCCAGACGGCGGGATAACGCATTGAGTCCGGATGGTGTGTCCGCAGACCATACTGTGCTGGCCCACGCAAGTAATTGCTGGCGCGCGGCATGCGGGTCGTTGTCGCTACACGCACGTTTAAAAGCCTTGAAGGCACTGGCAGCTTGAATGCTGGCGGCTTGAACATTGCCCGGCTGTTTTTTAGCAATAAAATTTGCTGACTGCGTATGCTGGACGCGCTGGCGTTCCCGCCACCAGGCTGCAGTTGTGCCCACCCAGAGCAGACCCAGCGCCAGACTGATCCACCTCCATGTCTGGGTATTGGCAATCCTGTTTGACTGTTCAATGGGGCTAGCCTGAGCAGCAGATTCATCCAGGATCAACGTTTCCTGTTTTGCCGGCGGTAGTATCACCGCACCGGTTGAACCGGCGAGGGCAGGGAGAACATCAAGTGAGCGCGCTGGCAGCATTGCTTCGTGCCGGGTGTTGTGCTGCGTGTCCCACCAACCAAGCCGTATGGCTGGCAGCTCATAGTGGCCCGGACGCATGGCAATCAGCGCGATATCCTGATCGCGACTACCGAGTACCGTTTCGCCTTGAGGACTGTCTGCTGCACTGGATCGGTCTGGATAGGCCTTGATGCCATCGGGCACGGACATGATGGTATTGAGCTCCGGCAATTGCTCACCGGTCAGCCCCAATGCTTCGAGATGCAGATGACGCGTGAGCGGTTCACCCACATGAATCTGCGTCACATCCGGGCGCCAGGTTTCTTCGAGTGTTACTTTTTGTGCGGGCAGCCAGTTTGCGCCGTCCGCGCTGTCTGGGCGTGGCAGAACGTTCAATTCAACGGGCTTGGCATGCAGACGTAGGGGACGTGTCGATTTCATAATGCCCCCGAAAGGCATTTGACTAAACAGATTTCCAAACATCGGGTTGTTCCTGCCAGTGTCCTGCACTTGGGCGTTGAGCACTGGCCCGTTCAGGCTGAGTTTGCCGCTACGCTGCGGAAACAGCAGGTATTTGCGTTCAACAACATGGTAGCTACGGCCATTGCGCACTTCATTCATCTGCCTGTCCTTGCCAAGTTGCTTGACGAGCACATTGCTGCTGGCCGGTAAATCCAGGCTGGCCTGATAGAGGGTCTGGTCCGTGTAGAGTCGAACAGTCAACACGACAGCTGCCTGAACATAGGGTTGCTTCTGGTCCAGCGTTGAGGTGAGGAAAACTTGCTGCGAGGTATCGCTTGTCGCTTCAGCACCTTCTCGGGTTGCGCCCCCGCTTCCGCCCACCGTCAGTTCGAGCGCCGCAGATTGCTGACCGCCCCATTCCAGCGGCGGTATTTGAATCTTGCCATCGTGCTTGGGTGCGAGCAGGACATTGACCTGGGACAGGGAAGACAAATGCCCGTTTATGATCTGGACTTTGGAGCCGCTGCTGCTGCCGAGGATGTCGAAATCGCGCTTGAGCGGGCCGAGATCGGGCTGGCTGCCGGTGCTGCCGTCATGTTGAAGAAGTAACTGTACCGTTTCACCGGATGCAACGCGGCTCCTTTCCACCGACGCCGTCACTGCCGCCCATGCGGACAGGCTGATACAGCAGGCAATCAGGGCGGCAAGAATGCAATACCCATTTTTCATTGTTGTGCTTCCCGTTGTCTCATCAGGTGTTTAATCATAAATTTGCGCTGCAGCAAACCGCGCGGATCGTCCGGGATACTACGCAGCCATTGCTCCTGTGCAATCTGCTGTTCGGTCTTTCGAGCAGTGGCTGGCTTTGCGGTGGTAGCGTTTGCTTCATCGCCCATTCTCGTGCCGTTTTTCCCATCGGTTGTGGGCCTGGCGAAGCTCGCTTCGGCATCGCGCCGGGCTTGTTCGGCATCATCTTTTGCCCGGGTTTGCTTACCTGCCTGTCCAGATTGTGCAGCGCTTTTTTCAGGAGATTGCGCCTGCTGGCCGCTCATCTCTTGTCCCGTCTGCTTACCCTCCTGGGGCTTTCCATGCAGGGACTGGTCGTTCTGATTTTTGCCGTCCTGTGATTTTCCGCCTTCTTTGCCCGGTTGTTCTGGCTTATTCTGTGCGGAAGAATCCTTACCCCTACTCGGTTTATTATTGGACTGGCTTGATTTTCCCTCCTGGCTATTCTTACCCTGGCTATTCTGGTCAGCCTGCTTGTCCTGCTTGCCTTCCTTTTTGCCATCTTGTGTTTTTTTGTCGTCGGCATTCTGTTGTTGCGGCGGCGGCTGATCCAGAGCCTTGGCCACCAATTCGCGGTTATGACGTGCATCTTGATTATCTGGATCGCTTTTCAATGCGGCATCGTATGCATCGAGTGCACGATGCAGATCACCCGCATGCGCGAGTGCATTACCACGGTTGTAATCAGCTTCGCTATCGTGCAGATTTTCCAGATCATGCGCGGCACCTTGATAGTCACCCGCTTTCAGTTTGGCGTAGGCTTTGCGCCTCGGGTCGGCGTACTCCTTGGCCGCGTTGCTTGCGTCGCCCCGCTGTAACAACGCTTCGCCCCGCTGGTCGGCGTTAAGCCACAGCTTCGACCAGAACTCGCTGGACTGTGCGGGCAGCATAAGTACAAGGAGGATAAGTGCGAGTGCGATGCGCATCATAGCCAGCTCCTCCGCGCCAGCAGGCTCGCCAGCAGCAACAGTATGGGCAACAGCCATACACCCTCGTCACGCCAATGCGAAACTTCAATACCTTGTGCCGCAATTGCGCTGCCGGTCGAATGCTGCGCATCTTGCAAGTAAGTGACCAGGTTGGTCACTTGTGCAAGATCGACGTAGCTGCCTCCCCCGGCTTTGGCTAACTGCTGAAGTTGATTGATGTCGAGACGGGCCAGTTGAGACCTGCCCTGTGCGTCCTTCGCGAAATGCCCTTCCTCGTTTTGCAACGGGGCGCCGCCCGGCGTGCCTATACCCACCACGCTCAGCGTCACACCGCGCGCCTTGAGCGCTGCGGCAGCCGAAAGCGCGGCGGCAGGGTCATCGAAGCCATCTGTCAGCAACACGATGCGTTGATCTTTCATGCCACCCGCTTGCAGCAGTTTTTCCGCATGATTGAGTGCGGGTGCGAGATGATCGCCTGTACTGGGCATGATGCCGGGTACGAGCGGAGGCAGCAACGTCTGTATAGTGGCAACGTCCTGCGTCAGTGGCGTCACGGTGTAGGGCTCCTCGCTGAATACGACCAGCCCTACACGGGAGTCACGAGCCGCGCCCAGCAGGTCGTCCAGCGCGTACCGTGCGCGCGTGACACGATCCGGCGCAACATCTGCCGCCGTCATAGAGGGTGAGAGATCGAGCACAAAAACCAAGTCGGCCGGAGCACGAAAGACTGAAGTCTGGTTACGCTCCCAGCTGGGGCCGGCCAGGGCCAGCGCGGCAAGGCTCCACAGCAGCGCCAGCCAGGGCCAAGGGCGCATGCTGGTAGCACTGGCAGCGTCCATGCGCAGCTCCGGCAGCAGATCGGCGTCGATGACGCCGGACCAGTCGCCGTCACCTTTGTGCCGCTGTGCCAACCAGAACACCAGCATCCACAACAGTGGCAAAGCGATCAGCCAGAGCGGACGCAAGAAATGGAAAGCATGCATGAAGGTGCTGATGTTCATACCCGTTCCCTGATCATCACGGCGGGTATGCTGAGCAACAGTGCCAGCGAGAGCGGCCAGGTAAACCATTCGCTGTGCGGGCGGTACCATTGTTCGCGTCCGGCGCTCGGTTCGAGTTTGTCGATGCGTGCGTAAACTTGTTGCAGTGCTTCTGCGTCAGTGGCACGGAAATATTCACCGTTGGTGATGCGCGCGATGGACTTGAGGGTGTCCTCGTCGAGGTCGGTGTTGCCACGTGTGCCGAACATGCTTTGCACGACCTCTGCGCCCACGCCGATGGTATAGATACGCAGGCCGGCGCTTACAGCAAATTTGGCAGCCGCCAGCGGACCCATCAGCCCGGCATTGTTGCCGCCGTCGGTGAGCAGGATCAACACCATTTCCCCCTGTTTGCCCGAGTCTGCTTGATTGCTTTGCTGACGCTTGAGCGCGAGCCCAATGGCGTCACCTATCGCTGTCTGGGTCCCTGCCTCGCCGACTACCGACTCGCGAAGAAACTGGCTGACCGTATCGAGATCGGCTGTCAGCGGTGCCTGCAAATAAGGCTGCGTACCGAACAGGATCAGGCCGACCTGGTCACCATGGCGGTTTTGTATAAAATCGCCCGCCACTTTTTGAACGACATTGAGGCGAGAATAATTGCCGGCCATGTCCGGCGTCGCCATCGAGCCGGATACGTCGACTGCCAGCAAAATCTGCCGCCCGGTGGTTGGAACCGGCAGCGGATCATCCAGCCACTGCGGGCGCATGGCGGCAGCGACCAACAACAGCCATGCCAGTGCAAACAGCAGGCTGCGTTTGCGTGAATTCACCTGCAGGGCAGGTGCAGGTGTCTTGTCTATCGGCACCAAAGCTGCGAACGGCAGGAACAATGCGCTACCTTGCACAGTTGCCGGAGGCAGCCAGCGGCGCAGCAACCAGGGCAGTGGCAGGAATAAAATCATCAAGGGCCAGGCAATATGGATCATGAGCGCCCCCTGATAAAATCATGCGCACCTTTCAGCCAGCTGCTGCGGTCTGCATTCACTGCACCGCCATAGGCTGCACGCAGCAGGCTGGCTCCGCTTTTTCCGGACCATGCGGCACCGCCGTGTTTGACGACGAAAGCGATCCAGCGCTCTCCGCTCAAATTTGCCACCGTGTCGCGTCCGAAACGCGCCACCGCGTAACGGCGCAGCAGAAGCTCAAGCTCTCTCGCCAAAATGATGTCGTCGATAATGGTGGCTTGCAGATTTTTCAGTTCGCGCAAGGCGATGCGGCGTAGGCGAACAGCCGGACGGCGCTGCCAGTAAATGTATCCTGCAACCATCATGGCCAGCAGAATCAGCAGCCCCCACCAGCCCGGCGCAAGCGGCCACCAGCCAGGCGGCGGCGGTGCGTGGGCTGGTGCAAGCTGGGAGATCCAGTCCGATGTCATGTTGCCCATGCCGGTTCTTTCAACAGCGCGATCATGCTTTCGATTACGTCATCGTTCGTATTCACGCGGCTAAGCGGCAGATTGAGACGCATGGCCAAATCGTTCATGCTCTGTTCGCGCGCGCGCCAGGTGTTTTGCCATTGGACGTGCGTATCTTCGCCATTCATCCACCACAGACGGCCAGGTAAGCCGACACGGTAAGTACCGGACGGCAGACCACCGCTTTCGAGCGGATCGGTGATCCACAACAAGCGGCACTCGCTATGCAGAGTCGCACTGGCCAGGATATCTTCGGTAGTGGAATCCAGCCCGGCAAAATCGCTCAGCAGCAGAATCATGCTGCCCGGTTGCAGCAACGGGCGCAGTGTCACAATGGCATTGTGCAAGCCACCGTTTACCGGCAGTCCGAGAGCGCGCGGTTGCGCTTCCACCAGCGCTTGCAGAATGGGCAGCACACCCGCTTCACGGACACGCGGTGCAAAAATCAAGGGTTCGTCATTACCAGCGGCAATTACCGCACCGACACGATCACCGCCGAGTGCCGCCGCCCAGGCAAGCATGGCTGCGGTGCGCAACAGCACGGCCGATTTAAACTGGCGGCGGCTGCCGAAATAGAGACCCGGATGCATATCTGCAACCAGCCAGACGGGGCGCTCGCGCTCTTCCCGGTACAGTTTGGTATGCGTCCGTCCGCGCCGTGCCGTGACGCGCCAGTCGATATTGCGCGCATCATCGCCAGGAGCGTAAAGGCGCACCTCTTCGAATTCCAGCCCGCGCCCGCGCTGGGCGCTGCGATGCCCCCCCTGCAACTGCGCCATTGCCGGACGGCGCGCCCGCAAACTTAATCCGCGGGCTGCGCCGCGCAAGGCGGAAAGCTCTGCAAGATCGGGAAGGATCATGGTGCGGGTACCTTCTGCAGTAATTCGTTCACGCAATCCTGCGCGACAATGCCGCGCGCCTGCGCGGTATAGTCGAGCAGAAGGCGATGGCGCAACGCATCCGGCGCGATGGCCTGAACATCCTCCGGGCTGACGTAGTCGCGCCCGTCCAGCCAGGCCAGCGCGCGCGCGCCGCGCTCGATGGCGATGGCCGCGCGCGGACTGGCGCCCCAGCGCAACCATTCTTTCAGTTTGCTGCTGTAAGGTTCAGGCCGTCGGGTTGCATCGACCAGCGCAGCGATATAGTCGGCGACGGAAGGAACGAGGGTGAGGTTCAACGCTTCAGCGCGCGCGGCAAATACTAATTCCTGAGATATAGTCTGAGCCGGCGGTTGCAACTCGCGCCCTTCCAGCGCTTCGCGTCGCGCCAGGTCCATGATCAGGCGAGTGGTTTCACGGTCCGGATAGTCGATGAGCGTGTGCAGCATGAAGCGGTCAAGCTGGGCTTCGGGTAGCGGATAAGTGCCCTCGTGCTCGATTGGGTTCTGAGTCGCCATCACCAGAAAGAGGCGCGGCAATGCATAGGTGGTCATGCCCACGCTGATCTGGCGTTCAGCCATCGCTTCCAGCAGCGCGGATTGCACCTTGGCAGGCGCACGGTTGATCTCGTCGGCCAGTATCAAATTGTGAAACAGCGGACCGCGCTGAAAACGGAAACCGCCCTCCTCCGGTCGGTAGATGTCCGATCCGGTGAGATCAGCCGGCAGCATGTCGGGGGTAAACTGAACACGCTGGAAGTCGCACTCCAGGCCGTGTGCCAGCGCCTTGATGGCGCGTGTTTTGGCCAGACCGGGCGGACCTTCGATAAGTAAATGACCTTCTGCCAGCAAGGCGACCAGCAAGCTTTCGACCAGGCCAGGCTGGCCGAGAATCTGAGTATTGAGGTAGCGGCGCAGTTCTTTGAAGATAGCTAGGGCGTTGCCGTTTGAGCTGATTGAATCGGCCTCAAGTTTGTTCATTATAGCTGTCTCCTTTTTGAAATTGAATCATAGGTTGAACGGGCAACAAGGGCTTCACAGGCGTGCTGAACGCAAAAAATACTCGACCAGATCTATACTCGGCACTCGGTTTTTTGATTTCGAAGTGATCGCAGACGACGAACAAGAATAGCCGGATCGGAATTTTTTCGCACTTACTTATTGTTGTGAACATCTTTTTTTTGATACGGTTAAGCGCAATATTTATTAATCGAAACTGCGGATGCTGCCTGAATATACAATCTCGTGGCGAGGTAGAAAATTTCAAGTTAAGATCAGTGGACAATTCACGAAGTTCCACAGAGAAAGGTATTCTGTGGATTGTTCTGGCAATAATGCAGTAATTTCAAAATCGGCTGATCCATGTCCAGACTTCTACCCGCCACTCAAAGCATTATCATCGCTAATGTACTGACATATCTGCTGCCACTCACGCTCGGCGACAGCCTGATTTTTTTGCGTTGTGGCCACTGGGTTCGCAGTTCCTGCCGTGACAAATGTCCCCTATGCTTTTTTGAATGGCAGCGTGGCGCATTTTGCCCATCTGGGCGATTTGGCAGAGGGATTTCTGATGATGCGCTACTGGAAAAATGGCGTTAACTTTAAAGGAGCAGGCAGAAATCTGTTCGATGCTACGCAGAGACCGAGACTCATCGATCAATCGCCCCAAGGTACGGGCGCTAACCCTATTTGACCTGATAAACTCACCTTTGATATGCGCACATCAAACCGTAAGGCTTCTACTCAAGTAATGAAAAAAATTATCCAATCAAGTAGCACCACTTCCCCCATAACCCGTCTTTTTTATATTCACGACCCGATGTGCAGCTGGTGCTATGCGTTTAGTCAGAGCTGGGCCGCACTGCAAGCCGAATTGCCTGAGGATATTGCGATTATTTATTTAGCAAGTGGACTCGCGCCCGATACGACAGAACCCATGCCGCTAAGTATGCGACATACAATTCAACAGATCTGGCAGCAGATTGAGCAATCAGTGCCCGGGGTATCGTTTAATTATGATTTTTGGTCACTTAATACGCCCTTCCGTTCTACCTATCCGGCTTGCCGTGCCGTTCTGGCAGCCAGAAAGCAATATGCGGCATCGGAACCGGAAATGGTACGAGCTATTCAAATAGCCTATTATCAAAAAGCATTGAATCCATCCTTGCCGGAAACACTGCAAGGGTGTGCGCAAGAGATTGGACTGGATGTGGCAGTATTTGGCAGGGATTTGATCAGTACGGAAATAGATGATGGTCTGCAACATGAGATTCGCCAGTCCCGACAGCTCGGTGTTTCCTCCTATCCATCTCTGCGGCTAGGGCACAATAATGCCATCTTCGCCATTCCCATCGACTATCTGAATCACCAGACAATGCGGGATGAAATAAACCGCATTATCCGGGAAGCAACTTTGACAAAACCTGCGCCCGGCTAAAGCAACGGGTCAAGTCGCTTGATCAGCACATATAAATAAGGATATAGAATTGACGAAAGAAGTATAAAATTTCTGTAAATTTATAATGAATCAAGTAACCTGACCCATTACTCATTTCAAATTGGGAATGAAAGTTAAACCTGTTGCAATAGAGTGGCGAACGCCTCTGCTACCATCGGACGTCCGAAATAGTAGCCCTGACCTTCGTCGCAGTGCTGAGTCAAAAGAAATGAGGCCTGTTCTGATGATTCAACACCTTCCGCAATGACGCGTAGCTTGAGGTTTTTACCCATGTTTATTACAGCACTGACGATGGCAGCATCATCTGGATTGCTGCACATTTGGCTCACGAACGACTGGTCGATTTTCAGGGTATGAATCGGAAACTTCCTCAAATAACTTAAGCTCGAATAGCCGGTGCCAAAATCATCAATGGCAAGCCTTACACCCAAATTTGCAAGCGCATGCAAAATGAAATCGGTAGAACCCGGATCCTGCATAAGGACGCTTTCGGTTAATTCCAGTTCCAGATAGCGTGGCTCCAAGCCTGTTTCATCGAGCACCTGGCGAATATTATCCAGAAAATCCTTGGCACGGAACTCAAGCGCTGAGATGTTGATTGCGACGATGATCGACGGCAAACCAGCCTGCTGCCACGACCGGGCCTGGAGACAGGCTTCGTGCAGCACCCATCGACCGATCGGCAGGATCATGCCACAGCCTTCGGCAATGGAGACGAACTGCGCTGGCGGTAGCAGACCTTGTTCCGAATGCTGCCAGCGGATGAGTGCTTCGACACCGACAATAACGCCACTTTTAAGATTTATTTTTGGCTGGTAGTACAACTCAAATTCATGCCGTTCAAGCACACGGCGCAAGCTGGCCTCGATGGATTGCCGCTGGACGGCGCGATCATTCATGCCTTGTTCAAAAAATTGGTAATTGTTGCGTCCATTTGCCTTGGCAATGAACATCGCAGTGTCCGCATTCTTGATCTGAGTTTCCGCATCCTGACCATCATCGGGATAGATGCTAATACCAATACTCATGCTGATATGGAGTTCGTGCTGATTGATGAGATGAGGTAACGCAAGCGCTGCGATCATTTTTTGCGCACAAAACGCCACGCCTTCTAAGTGTTCAATGAAAGGAAGCAACACCACGAATTCATCTCCACCCTGGCGGCTGATGGTTTCCGAGTGACGCACACAGCCCAGCAAACGCTGTGCAACTGATTGCAGAAGTTTGTCGCCAACTGCATGCCCCAACGAGTCGTTGATATGTTTAAACTGATCCAGATCCAGGAACATCACTGCCAGCTTCTTGTTTTGACGACAAGCCAACTCAATCGCTTGGATATGTCGGTCTTGCAAAAGTACGCGATTAGGCAAACCGGTAAGAACATCGTGATGAGCTAAATGTTCTAACTGAACTTTGGTTGCTTCGACTTGTTCGGCCAGTTTGCGTGATTCCATTGTAGCAACAACCAGATGTGCGTTCGCTTGCTGCAACTTAATCATATGATTGTCGGACGCTGACTGTACTGTCTCTGCTGCGCGAATTTTCCGTTCGCGCGTGGTTGCTATTTCTTCACGCAGATGGACCGCGTCTTCACGCAAGTCGACAGCATTTTCCCGCTTACAGACTGTATCTTCTCGTGCAGCGACCAACATCTCGCGTTTTAGAACGGCCGCTTCATCAACAAGGATAGTTGCTAACTTGTCTTTGTGCTGGTTTGACCCATCCAGTTGATTTAGATCGCCGATATCAGATGCGTCGTTATTGCTATCTTTATCCATTGCCATCA
>Ga0209344_10002683_pt1 | contig 19217 bp, 18 predicted proteins | sample Cruoilmetagenom6_FD_187293 | JGI IMG/M metagenome (GOLD analysis project Ga0209344, IMG submission 187293) | Oil polluted marine microbial communities from Coal Oil Point, Santa Barbara, California, USA - Santa Barbara Oil Seep Sample 6 (SPAdes)... | ecosystem: Environmental > Aquatic > Marine... | reverse complement strand
TTACAGAGCAGGTATAGAGTTAGAAGGAACCTTCTTAATTAGTAAAAAAGTAGCATTGAATGCAAACGCTACTTTCTCTCAGAATAAAATTGAAAACTTTACGGAAGTATTGTATGATTATACTACTGATTTTGATGTTATTGAAAACAGTTACACCAATACCGATATTGCTTTCTCTCCAAATGTTATTGCTGCAGCAAGCATTCATTACAGTCCTATTAAGCAGGTAAATCTAATGGTACAAACCAAGTATGTTGGCAAACAGTTTTTAGATAATACCTCCAACAACAATAGAGCTATAGCTGCTTATCAAACTGTTGATGCAAGAATTAGTTTTATTCTGTTGCCAAAAAAGATGAAAGAGCTTTCTTTCCATTTAATGGTCAACAATATTTTTGATACTATGTATAGTAGCAATGGTTATACATATAGTTATATTTATGAAGATTTAATTACCGAAAATTTTTATTACCCTCAAGCAGGAACAAACTTCCTTGTCGGATTAGTCCTTAAATTTTAATTTCTAGTTAACTTAAATCTACTTTCCTGAAGTTTTAAACTTCAGGAAAGTTTTTGTTAATTAATTTTACGGAATGAATGCTATTCCAAAATTTGAAACAACAAGGTTAAGTCTAAAAGAAATAACCCTTGAAAATATACCAGCATACAAAAAACATTTTGTTGATTACGATGTAATAAGGTTTCTTTCATCAGCTGTTCCATGGCCTTATCCAGAAAATGGAATTGAAGATTTTGTAACCAATGTCATCATTCCTAATCAGGGAAAAAACAGATGGGTTTGGGGAATTTTTTTAAAATCTAATCCTGAAGAGCTAATTGGATGTATTGATTTATGGAGAGAAGGAAAACCAGAAAACAGAGGTTTTTGGTTAGGGAAAAAATTTTGGAACAAGGGAATTATTACCGAAGCAGTTATTCCAATAATTGATTACGCATTTAAAGAACTAAATTTTAAGAAGTTAATATTTGCAAATGCAGTTGGCAACATTGCATCACGAAAAATAAAAGAAAAAACAGGTTGCAAACTACTTGAAATTCAGAAAGGTAACTTTGTTAGTTCCGAATTTACGCATCAAGAAATCTGGGAATTAACGCACGATGAATGGAAGAAAAAATTACCTTAAAAAATCCCTAAAGTTTTTTAGGATAGTAGTACTTTTGGCGCATGATAACACAAGAGCAATTAAAAAAATTAGCCGATCGCCTGGAAGCGTTAAGGGGGTATCTTTGACATACCCGGGAAAACAATACAATTAGAAGAAGAACAGCAAAAAACTGAAGATCCTAACTTTTGGGATAACCCTGATGAAGCCGAAAAGCAACTCAAGGTAGTTCGTAATATAAAGGTTTGGGTAGATGCTTTTAATGAGCTTAAAACCATGTTAGGCGATTTAGAGGTGCTTTATGAATTTCATAAGGAGGGCGAAGCTACTGAAGAAGAAATCGACCATCAATACAGCCTTACACTAGAAAAATTTGAAGATGTAGAGTTTAAAAACATGCTTAGTTCTGATGAAGACAAGCTTAGTGCTGTGCTTCAAATTACTGCCGGAGCAGGTGGCACTGAAAGCTGCGACTGGGCTTCCATTCTGCTTAGAATGTATAAAATGTGGGCTGAAAAAAACAACTACAAACTCACTACACTCGATTATCAAGATGGAGATGTTGCCGGCATAAAAACCGTTACCATAGAAATTGAAGGCGATTACGCTTTTGGTTACCTTAAAGGTGAAAATGGTGTACACCGTTTAGTGCGGGTAAGTCCTTTTAATGCCCAGGGTAAACGTATGACTTCCTTTGTTTCTGTTTATGTATATCCATTAGTTGATGATACCATTGATATCGTAATCAATCCTGCAGATATTACTTGGGATTTTGCTCGTTCGGGAGGTGCCGGAGGTCAAAATGTAAACAAGGTAGAAACAAAAGTGATACTTAAACACCTTCCATCGGGAATAATGATTACCAACTCAGAAACACGTTCTCAATTAAAAAACAGAGAAAAAGCTATGCAGTTATTAAAATCGCAACTTTATGAAATTGAAATGCGAAAAAAACTGGAAGCACGCTCTGAAATTGAAGATAGTAAAATGAAAATTGAATGGGGAGCTCAAATAAGAAGTTATGTGTTGGATGACAGAAGAGTTAAAGACCATAGAACCAATTTTACCGTTAACGACCCCGATAAAGTATTGTCTGGAGAATTAGACGGTTTTCTGAAAGCTTACTTAATGATGTTTGGAAAAAATTAAACTTTGAATTATGAAATAAGCCATGAGCAAAATGTTTAACAACAAGGATGAATATTTCACATGGCGATTCCATATGGCCGATTGAATAAAATAAAAAAATATACATATGAAAATATACCACAATCCTAGATGCAGTAAAAGCAGAGAAACTTTACAAATTATTCAAGATAAAGGTGTAGATGTTGAAATAATTGAATACTTGAAAGACATTCCATCAAAAACAGAATTGTTGGATGTACTCAAAAAACTAAAGCTTAACGCTGAAGACATTATTCGTAAAACTGAAACAGACTACAAAGAAAATTTTAAAGGAAAAAAATTAACCAACGAACAATGGGTAGACGCTATGATAAAATATCCTAAATTAATAGAAAGACCAATAGTGGTAAAAGGAAATAAAGCCGTTTTAGGACGACCACCGGAAAATGTAAAAGCTTTATTATAAAAATAATTACGCTGCTTTATCGTCTTCCATTCCGGCAAGCTCTCTAACAAACTTAGGAGCAAATTTGTTCAAGAAGTATAGTTTTAAAGAACCCGGAACAACAACAGTGAATAAAAACATTAATACCCACATGGCTAATAACAGAATAAAGAAAAAGAAAATCCAACCTAATGTTTGCATAACTCGATGTTTAATTTAATTTGTGCGTGTAAAAGTAAAAAAATAACCACTAATATCTCAAAATAATCATTAAAAAAATAAAAAAATGGAATACAGAATAGAAAAAGACACCATGGGTGAAGTAAAAGTTCCTTCAGATAAATACTGGGGAGCTCAAACAGAACGTTCAAGAAATAACTTTAAAATTGGACCGACTGCTTCTATGCCTTTAGAAATTATTTATGGTTTTGCTTATCTAAAAAAGGCTGCTGCTCATGCTAATTGTGAATTGGGTGTTTTAGCTCAAGAAAAAAGAGATTTAATCAGCCAAGTGTGCGATGAAATTCTTGCCGGAAAGCACGATGACCAATTTCCGTTGGTGATATGGCAAACAGGTTCCGGTACACAAAGTAATATGAACGTGAACGAAGTGGTTGCCAATAGAGCTCAAGAATTAGCAGGAGGAAAAATTGGTGAAGGAGAAAAAGCGATTCAACCTAATGATGATGTAAATAAATCTCAATCATCAAACGATACTTTTCCTACAGGAATGCATATTGCTTGCTATAAAATGGTGGTAGAAAGAACCATTCCGGGAGTAGAAAAACTAAGAAATACGCTAAAAGAAAAATCGGAAGCATTTAAAGATGTGGTTAAAATAGGTAGAACGCACCTTATGGACGCCACTCCGCTAACTATCGGACAAGAATTTTCGGGATATGTTTCTCAATTAGATCACGGATTAAAAGCATTAAAAAACACCTTAGCTCACTTAGCAGAATTAGCTTTAGGTGGTACTGCTGTTGGTACCGGATTAAATACACCTACAGGTTATGATGTATTGGTTGCTAAAAAAATTGCTGAATTTTCTGGCTTGCCTTTTATTACTGCCGAAAATAAATTTGAAGCATTGGCTGCACATGATGCTCTTGTTGAAACGCATGGAGCTTTAAAACAACTGGCTGTAGCATTAAATAAAATTGCTAACGATATTAGAATGATGGCTTCAGGACCACGTTCGGGAATTGGTGAATTAATCATTCCTGCTAATGAGCCGGGATCTTCTATTATGCCGGGAAAAGTAAACCCAACACAATGTGAAGCGTTAACGATGGTTTGTGCTCAGGTAATGGGTAATGATGTAGCCATTACCGTTGGTGGAACGCAAGGACATTATGAGCTAAATGTGTTTAAACCCATGATGGCTTATAACCTATTGCAAAGTGCTGAATTAATTGGTGATGCTTGTGTATCGTTTAACGAAAACTGTGCTGTTGGCATTGAACCCAATTATCCTGTAATTGAGAAATTATTGAACAACTCATTAATGTTGGTTACTGCTTTAAATACCAAAATTGGTTATTACAAAGCTGCCGAAATTGCCAATACAGCACACCAAAACGGAACTACCTTAAAAGAAGAAGCCATCCGTTTAGGTTACGTAACAGCAGAACAATATGACGAATGGGTAAAACCTGAAGACATGATTGGAAGTATGAAATAAATACCCCAATTGGTTAAACAAAATAAAAAATCCGCTGACTATCAGCGGATTTTTTTATGAAGGTGGAGTAGCGGTTTGGCTAAGAAAACATGTCCCGAAAAGCATGTTTTCTTAGCCATTGTTGTGTGTAGTATTTATTTTTTCATTTAGCGTTTCATAATTCCATAATTCAAGTTTGCCTGGAAATGATTGAGCAAAATCTTTTGCTGAAGAGGTAAAGTCGGAAGTCGTTATAATTATAGCGTGATCAGCTTCACATATATTCATAGTTCCAAAAACTTGATGTATTGTATTTACTGACACTTTACTATTCCTATTGTACTTTTTAACTTCAACAATTGTTTTATTATGACCTTCGTAATTATTAATGATTAAGTCGAAACCATAGTCAGAAGTGGAATCAGCTTGTTTTACATTGAACCCTTTTGATTCAAAGAATTTTGCTATTAATAATTCAAATTCTGGTCCCGAGACCTTGTCTATTGTTTGTCTATCAATTTCTAATAAGGAATTGAATTCTTCTAAAGTGTTAATTGGTTCGGATTCTTTGTTTTCTCCAAAACGTAATTTTTCAAGATATCTGATTATATCAAAAATAGAGTTTGACGAATCTAAACCTGTTCTTAAAAACTGGTAATTTTTAAGAGGATAAGGAATTTCAATGTCATAGTCGGCAACTATCAATACTTTCTTAGATGATGCAATAGCATAACCCAACTCAAAATATTGCCAAGGATTGTTATCCTTTAAAATAGCTATAAATAAATCACACTTATTTATTAAGAATTCAACGGATTCTTTAATTTCTGATGAATGTACTATTTCGTTTCTGCTTGGATTGATTACTTCATATCCACTAAATATTAATTCCTCTTTCAACTGAAATGAAAGAAAATCATCTACGTGCTTGAACGAACTTGATATATATATTCTTTTCATTTTATATTTTCTTTTATTCGATTAATTGCCCAGAAATCAAAAAGATTTGCAAGTTTTAGATTTTCTTCATCTTCAGTTTCAGCCCCATATTTTGTTAGGCTTTCAAGAGATACCATGCATTTCTCTAGTTTTGTATGAAGTGTCTTTTTCACTTGCTCTTGGCTTATTCTAATTATTTCAGTTTTGCTTTCATTTATAGTTTCGTTTTCTATCTCGAAATGAGACCTTTTTAATTGAATATTCCATCCATTACATGATTTGTGTTTCCATTTACCCGGAGTTGGACTGTAATCAGTACCGATAGTTTTAAGGAATACTTTTAATATCTCATGAATTTCTTCACGTGTCCAAGCAACTGCTCCGAGTTCTCTGAAAGGGAGAGCTTCCATGTCATAAATAAACAAGATTCCATCATCTTTTAATCTCAAGATACATTCTAAAAGGACTATGGGAATTTGAAATGGGTCAAGCTCATGGATACTATTCGTTATGGTGATAAAATCAAATTTATTTTCTTCGGGGTGAAGATTTGCGAAATTTGTTATATCTCCAATTTGTCCATTTGAAGCTTTTAAACTTAAACTTTCAGCTTTTCTAATAGCAATTAACAAAAAATCTTCTTTGATGTCAAATCCATTGTAAGAAATTATTTTTCTCGACTCTTCTCCAAGGTTATCATCAAGATTAATAATAATCTGTCCTTTTCCACAACCGATATCAAGCCAATCAAAGCTTGTAATACCTGGTTTGTCTATTAAACCTTGTAAAATAGTGAGAGCTGCTTGGTGCTGTGCAAAAAGCCTTTCTTTTTCAAGAACTGCATCTGAGTCACTTATTGCTCCCATATGTATATATTATTTTCATTTTTGTTATTACACACAACTTATATATAGGTCTGACTTAGTTAGACCTATACAACCATATTTGTGTAGATAGGTCTGATAAAATCAAAAAATCAGTCAGACTTATTTTTCTTCAAATATATAAAAAATAGCTTATAAATCACTAACTTTAAGGGAGATTCCTGATAATTTTTCCGTTGCACTGCAAAATTTTGGGAATGACTTTTGAGGGTGGTGTAAATGCAAAGAAACAAAGTTTTCGCAAAGCATTTTAAAGTTGATTTATCTTATCGTAATTTTAGCCATAGTAAATCTATTTGATGAATGAGGAATTTTTGTTTTAACCCATTACAAAAAATAATAACCATGAAAACTAAAAAATTTTATCTGTTATTAGTAACTATGCTCATTACATCTGTAATGGTAAAATCTCAAGACAAAAAAGAACCACAAGGGTTAGCTGTTGGAGACACTGTTCAGAATTTTCAAGCCATTGATGCAGATAGTACCCTATATGTATTTAATGAAATGATAAAAAAAGAACCGATCGTTTTAATTTTTATAAGAGGTCAATGGTGTCCGGTATGTAACAGACACATGAGTCAGCTACAAGACAGCTTACAAACCGTTTACAAAAAAGGCGCTAATGTAGTGGTAATATCTCCTGAAAAACCTGAATACATTAATAAAACCATTGAAAAAACAGGCGCTCAGTTTACCATACTTTACGATGAAAATCAGAAAATATCTGATGCTTTTGATGTAACTTTTGAACCTAGCGGAAAAACCAAAGTAATTTACAATACGGTACTTGGTGCCAAATTAAAAGAAGCTCATACTGATGATGCTGAGCGTTTACCAATTCCTGCCACTTTTATTATAGATACAAATAAAGTAGTTGTTTGGAGACACTTTGACCCCAACTATAAAAACAGGTCTACCATCAAAGAAATTATAGAAAACATCCCCGAAAAAAAGGTTAAAAATTAACTCCTTTTAAAAAATGTGTACCGTAACTTTTTATCCTAACAACAACGAATATATCTTAACTTCCAACAGAGATGAAGTGAAGCATCGTCCTACCTTAGCGCCCAAAAAATACACTATTAACAATCAGAAAATAACTTTTCCTAAAGATGAAGTTGCCGGAGGAACATGGATTGCCACTAACAACAAAACTAAAACCGTTTGTTTGTTAAATGGTGCTTTTGAAAGACATCAAAGAAAAGAAAGCTACTCAAGAAGCAGAGGGTTAGTTTTACTGGAAAGCTTTTCCTATACAAACATTACAGACTTTATAAATGATGTAAATCTAAATGGTGTTGAACCGTTTACTTTATTATTATTTGATACTAAAAATACTATAGAAATAACTGAATTAAGATGGGACGAAACCCAAAAACATGTTTCAAAAATAGATGCAACTCAACCACACATTTGGTCATCAAGTGCTTTGTATGATAAGTCCACTCGAGAACAAAGAGAGAAATGGTTTCAACTTTTATTAGAGAAACATGAGCGCCTTAATAAAGACCTTTTATTAAAATTTCATTTAAGCAAACACGATAAAGATGCTTTTAATGATATCGTGATGGAAAGAGCCAACGGACTACAAACCGTTAGTGTTTCTCAAATTGTAATGAAGAAAGACACCGTAGCTACTTTTGATTATTATGATTTAGTCGCAAATAAAAACTACCACCTCACTAACGAATAAACTATATCAAACTTTCGGCAAAAGCTCTGGTTTGTTTATCGGTTGCTACATAATCCTCATAAGTTGGCTGAGCAATAAAAGTAACTTGCTCCATACACTTTTGATTGATTTCGGCAATGTCTAAAAACTTAATTTTATCTTTAAGGAAGGCTTCAACAGCTACTTCGTTGGCAGCATTTAAAATACAAGCCATGTTGCCTCCTTTTTCCAAGGCATTAAATGCCAATTGCAAATTTAAAAATGTTTCGGTATCCGGTTTTTCAAAGGTTAATTCAGGGTAATCCATAAAATTAAACCTTGGTGATTTTGAACTCAATCGTTGAGGAAACGACAGTGCATATTGTATGGGATGTTTCATATCGGGCAACCCAAGTTGAGCTTTCATGCTGCCATCTTCAAATTGAACTAAGGAATGTACAATAGATTGTGGATGAACAATAACATCAATTTGTTCGGGTTTTAAGTTAAATAACCATTTGGCTTCAATTACTTCTAAACCTTTATTCATCAATGTTGCTGAGTCTATGGTAATTTTTGCACCCATATCCCAGTTGGGATGTTTTAAAGCTTGCTCTTTGGTAATATGTTGAAGTTCTTCACGTTTTTTTCCTCTAAACGGTCCACCCGAAGCGGTTAAATAAATCTTCTCAATTTTATTCTGAACTTCTCCTACCAAACACTGAAAAATAGCCGAATGTTCTGAATCGACAGGCAATATAGCCACCTTGTTTTCAATGGCTAATTTATTAATTAACTCTCCCGCAACAACCAACGTTTCTTTGTTTGCCAAGGCAATGGTTTTTTTAGCTTTTATAGCATTAATGGTGGGCAGTAAGCCTGCATAACCTACCAAGGCTGTCAACACTACATCAATCTCATCCATTTCTACAACCTGAGCTAATGCATCATTACCTGCATAAGTCTTAATATCGTGTTCCCAAAGAGCTTCTTCTACTTTTTTGTATTTAGCTTCATCGGCAATAACTACCACATTAGGTTTAAATTTTATCGCTTGTTCTATCAATAAATCTGCATTACCATTAGCAGTAAGTACTTCTACCTGAAATTTATCAGCATGTTCTTCTATAACTTCGAGGGCTTGTGTTCCTATAGAACCTGTAGAACCTAAAATGGCAATTTTCTTTTTCATAATTTTCTCGCAAAGACGCAAGGACGTAGTTTTTTCAATTATAAACTTACTTTTTTAACGATTTTTGCTTGATTTCGTTAAGTAATGTTTCTTTTGCTTGTTTATAAGACTTTATGTTAAGGTAACTTCCATTACCAAGCTCAGCGATAGTTAACATTGATTTTTCAGTCCATTTTTCATTTTTTACACCAACAACCGAAACATTAATTCCATTGCTTGTGTTTTGTTCAACATTCGCTTTATCTTCTTTACTTAGGTTAAATACACCATCTGTTGCTATAATAATAAGGTTATTTCCTTCGGCAAGTTTGTTTTGATGTGCTATTTCATAGGCTTTTTCAAGACCTTGAGCACCTTCTGTTCTCCCTCCAGCAGATAAATCTTGTATAATTTCGGTAATTTGGGCTTTGTCTTTTACAAATTGAGAAGCTAAAACAACATCAACAGAAGAAGCGTAAGTTACAATTGCCAACCTATCAATAGAACGTAATCCGTTTAACAATTCTATCATAGCAGCTTTAAGCAAATCCATTCTGCCTTCTAACTTCATTGAAACAGAAGCATCAATTAAAAAAACAATATTGTTTTCGGCATATAACCCAACCGGCATTGCTGCTGTTGAAATAGTATCTTCAGGTGCTAGAATAATTTCAGGTTCAACAATGGTATCAACTTGTTCAACAATTATAAGTTCTTCAGAAGGCTCTCCTAAATAGAAAATTATTTCTCTTAAACTATCTTGATGCACTTCAACAGCTTGTTCACTAGAACCAAAACCTTTAGCACTTGCTACAATATAATACATGTCATTTTTTAGCGTCTGATTGGTTTCTCCCGCTCTGTTTGTTCTTAGCTCTTTATAAATTAATCCATCCCAAATAATTTCTACCAATGCATCAGGAATAGGTTGTTTGGTAGCATTATCAATTACTTTTATAGTAATATCTGTATTTAAGTCTTCCGGTTTTTTTTGTTTTTCAAAATCAGGACATTCTAGTGATTCATTTATATCAGCTGTTTTAGCAATACCTTCAATAGTAAACGTAATAGGATGATTCTGAACACTTGTCCAAACAGGAATATCAGCTTTATAAGCTCCTTTTCTTTTAGGCGTATATTTTATTCTGATAATTACTGAACTATCAGGCTGAATGGTTTTAGTAGTTACTTTTACATCAACACCATAAGGTTCTTCAATTTTGGTGATTTCGGCTGCAACTTTTCCGGCATTGGTAACTGTAAAATCAACATACTTTTTATCTTCTTTATTAATTTCTCCGAAATTATGCGTGGATTTATCGAACACCAACTGAGCAACAGCAGCCTGTAGGCTAAATAAAAAAATAATATGTAATAAAAGTACCTTTCTCATTGGTTAACCAATTGCTTTTAATAAACAAGTTTTTAAACTAAAAGTTTGCCAAAGTTACAATTTGTTTTTTAGTTAAATTAGGTTTAGGAAAACTTAGAACTTTTTTAAAAAATGAGTTTTGTTGAGATAACATAACATCTTTGTCATTCAGGAGGAACCTTGTTTGGACAAGAGATGAAAATTAGTGTTGTGATAATACTTATCAGAGGCACTTGTCATTAATAATAAATTCATACAACTTATTAAAAGTTGTTCAAGTTAAGCTTTACTTTTAAGTTTTTTAAATTCCAGTTTGGAATTTCAATGCTACAACTCAGCAAGATTCCTCCTGAATGACATGAAATGGAAACTAATCTTTACTAAAATGTTTATGATAATCTTGTTGGCTTCTTTTTATTACTTCTAACGCTTCCTCTTTTCCATAAACATGGCTAATTTCTACATTGGCTTTTTCCTCTCCGGGAATAGATTTATAGGTTAAAAAGTAATGTTTTAATCGGTTGATTAATGATGGAGGACATTCTAAAATATCTTTCCATTTAGCATACACCTCATCACCTTTAAGAATAGCTATAATTTTATCATCCGCTTCATTATTGTCTATCATCCTAAAACCACCTATAGGAATAGCAGGAACAATAATATTCCCATGGGTAATGTTTCTTTCTGTTAGCACACAAATATCTAACGGATCGCCATCTCCTAAAACGTTAGTTTTACCTGTTTTTTCCATACAAAAAGAAGCTACTTGCTCGGCACAATACGTTTGTGGAACAAAGCCATATAAAGCCGGAACAATGTTAGAAAACTTTTGGGGTCTATCTACTTTTAAAAAGCCGGAGGCTTTATCAACTTCGTATTTTACTGAATCACTTGGGGTCATTTCTATAAACGACATTACCATTTCAGGAGCTTGCTCTCCAATAAAAATCCCGTGCCACGGGTGTGCTTGATATTTTTTTTTCATTATATATTTAATCAAATCTGCCTGCCAGAACAGCAGTTTCTTTAAATGACTTTACATTACCTTCTAAATCAAAAACCTCTATAAAAATAACATAAATGCCTATACGAGCTTTTTCGTTATAATCGTTAATACCATCCCAACTAAAAGTTCCTTTAGTGCCTAACAATTGGCTTTTTATTAGGTTACGAATTTGTCGTCCTTTGGCATCATAAATTACTACATTAGCTACAAAACCAGGAGTAGAAAATTCGTAAGAAATGTTTAACACATCATCTATTCCATCATTATTAGGAGAGAATGTTTTTGGGTCTATGGTGATAGTACCTCCATCAGTATTAGCAAGTTGAAATTGAGAATTTTCATAACCCGGAGTAGCAAACCCCTCTTCTTCAGCTGCCGAATGCCAATTGGTTCTATCATTGGTTAATCGGTTGTAGTCTATTCTTTCTAATGAAACACCTTTAACATTATTCAATAAAGAAAAATGCATGTCTTCTTCATAATAAAAACTATCTACCGTAAGGTTGAGGTTATTTACCAACACAACTGTCCCATCACTATTGTTATAAGGTGGTAAGCTTGCCATTTCTATAAAAGTTTCGGTTTTGGAATTGATATATTCCGTAGCAATGTTATTGGCATCTTTAGTCAGTAATACAAACTCTCCCGGTAAAATTAATTTTGGAGTTGTTGTAATAGGTTTAAGGTTAGCTACAACATTATTGTCCGTATTTGCTAACGACCAATTTTGTAAATCAATAAATTTATTAGAATTGTTGTACAACTCTACAAAGTCGGAGCCTCCGGTAAATGGGTTGAACAGTACTTCGTTAATTACTAAATCGCCATTAAACCCTTGTTCCGGCAAAGCAAAAATTGCAAAGTTGTTGCTTCCTATTGTATTTCCTACACAATCGTAAGCTCCAGTAACTGTAACTGTATATTTTATCTGAAAAGTAATTTTGTTAGCTAAATCTAACTGTACATTTTTATTATCAATAATTACAATATTGCTAATGTTTATACCATTGTTAATGCTGTATGAAGCAGCTAACAACCCGTCTCTGTCTATAATTTCACTAAAAGTTAAAATTACCGTAGAATCTGAAGTAGCATTAGCTTCCAACAAACGAGGTAAGCTAACATCAGGATTAGCAGCAAAAACGGAGTTTTGAGCTCCGGGAGTTCCTCCAAACCATTGATTTGAAGCTGACCAATTATCATATTCTCCACAAGGGTTAGCAGGATCTATCATTTCCAAGGTCCAACCTCCATCTTTTTTGTTATCGTCTTTATACCACGAATCGAAATAATGTACTGAATGAATGATGGTAGTATCAGGAGCATATAAGGTCATGATATCATCCGCATTATTTAATGAAGGTAATTCGCTTATGGTAATCACTTTTCCGAAAGGAGCAAACTGATTTTCGTTAGTTGTTTTACAAACGATTACATACTCTCCGGGAAATATTTTTCCGGGATTAAGTTGTTTCATAGAAGTTAAATCAGATATCCAACAATTAGTTAAATCTATTACCTTATTGGTTGGGTTGTACAATTCTATAAATTCTTGCTCAGGTAAGCCTACTGTTGGTGACGGATCAGGAAAAAGTTCGGTAATAATAATTTCAAATTTTTGAGGGGCTTTTCCAATACCAAAACTAAAAGTAGTTGGGTTTAATGCATTTCCAGAACAGTCAGTTGCTCCGGAAACTGTAACCTGATAAACTAAAGAAGAGTCTAACGTAGGAGTGAAAGTCAGCATTACACTTTCTAAACTACTATTTACAACTGTATTAGTAAAGGTGACTCCGTTATTAATAGCATAAGTAGCTGTAGCCAAACTCATAGAATCCATCACTTCGTTAAAACTTAATTGAAGTGTGGTCGCAGATAAAACATCAACACCAATAATATTAGGAGCTTGCATATCGGGAGTTGGGTTATACACCGAGTTTTGTGCTGCAGGAGTTCCTCCATCAAGGTGATTAGAAGCTATCCAATTATTAGCATTACTACATGGGTGTACAGGATTAATTCTTTCTAATGTATAACCTCCATCTTTTTTTACATTATCTCTATACCATGCATCAGTATAAGCTACTATATCAATAATATCAGTAGTATTATACATTAATGTAAGACTATCTCCACCATTTGAAAGCGCTGTAAATGCAGAAATTCCAATTACATCTCCATAAGGAGAATATAAAGCGGTATCATTTACATCACATAAAATAACGTAACTATTAGGAGTTAATAAAAAGTTGGGTAATTGTTTTAATGTAGTAGAATTGATAAATTGCCACGAACCTAAATCAAATGTATTGGTAGAAGCATTGTAAAGCTCCACAAATTCTTCTTCAGGTAAACCAACTTGAGGGGTTGGGTCGGCAAAGATTTCATTAAAAATAATATCTCCCGAATTAGGTGTTACCAACACAAAATAGGTAAAAGGCTCCGTTAAAATATTAATAGGGTTGGAAGCAGTATCTTCAACATTGGTAACACTCAAAATATAATTTTGTCCGTTAGTAAAAGCGGTAGCAAAAGTCAAGTGCACTAAAGAGCTATCCGTTGCATTACGTGTAGCGTTGTTTGGATTTCCTATACCATTATCAACACTATAGTTAGTTAAGGTTTGTGAAGTAGTTAAATCAACCGGCTCATTAAAATACACATCTAAATTAGTAGAATTGACTACCACCACTGAATCAATTGCTGGAGGAACATTATCAATAAAAGCACCTCCCGTTACATTAAAATCATCATAAAAAAACAAGGTAGAACGCGTAGAAGTATAATTACACAACACACCAAAATAAGCAGATGAAATGTGGTTGTTGTCGGTAATACTACCTTCTAAAAAGTAGTTGGTTCCGCCCAAGGTATCCGAAAACAATTGCCAGTTGCCCAATTGGTCGCGAGTAACTCTAACACTTAACGTTACAGATGAAGTATTTAATCTTCCGTTTGTCCCGTCTATAATCATAGTTTCGGTTGTTCCATCCTGACGATATAAACTTACTTCATCAGGTGTCCCACCAATTTTTACAAAATAACCGTTAAGTGGATTTTTTAAATCAGCTTGGTCAGCTACCACATAAACCTTTGCAAAGTTGGTAGAGGAAGGATTGAAGCCGAATTCTACATAAAACTCCCAAACGGCATTATTGATAGATTGAGATGGTGTAGAAGCATACATTACATCGTTTATAGCAGGGGCATTCAGTTGAAATTGAAAAGCTCCATTTACATCAAAATTATTGGTATCTCCCGACCAAGTTGGGTTAATAGAAAAATTGCCATCAGAAAAATCATCGGTAAATTGAGCATAGCTAACGGTTGATGCTAAAGCAAACAATATGAGAAAAATAAATCGTGTCATGACATCAAAAGTAACCAAATCTCCTTTATTTTTTGTTAATTAACTACTAACAAAATAAAAGATGGTTAATTTTTTTAAAATTAATAATAATTGAGCTCTCAAAATAGTACCTCGAAAATTTAATTGATACTTTTGTCTGAAAAATTTAAACCTTATACCCTATTTATAATGAAAGTAGCAGTAGTTGGTGCCACCGGAATGGTAGGCAACGTTATGTTAAAAGTATTGGTAGAAAGAAATTTCCCTATTACGGAGCTTCTTCCTGTCGCTTCAGAAAAATCTGTTGGAAAAAGCATTACTTATAAAGGTAAGGAATATACCATTATTAGTTTAGAAGCTGCTGTTGCTGCAAAACCTGATATTGCTATATTTTCTGCCGGAGGAGCCACTTCTTTAGAGTGGGCTCCAAAATTTGCTGAAGCAGGAACAACAGTAATAGACAATTCTTCTGCATGGAGAATGAATCCCAACAATAAATTGGTTGTTCCGGAAATTAATGCCAATGTATTAACCAACCAAGATAAAATTATTGCCAACCCCAACTGTTCTACTATTCAGCTAGTAATGGTGTTGAACCCTCTACATAAAAAATATGGTATCAAAAGAGTAATTATCTCTACTTATCAATCTATTACCGGTACAGGAGTTAAAGCGGTGGAGCAACTTAACAACGAACAACAAGGCATTAAAGGAGAAATGGCTTATCCTTATCCGATAGATAAAAACTGTTTGCCTCATTGCGATGTGTTTACTGAAAATGGCTACACCAAAGAAGAAATAAAATTAATGACAGAACCAAAAAAAATTATGCAAGATGATAGTTTTAGCCTTACCGCTACTGCTGTTCGTGTGCCTGTTGTTGGTGGTCATTCCGAAAGTGTAAACATTGAGTTTAAAACCGATGTTGATGTGAAAGAAATTAGAAAAGTTTTACACGAAACTTCAGGAGTAGTGTTACAAGACAATACAGATACAAACACTTACCCTATGCCTATTTATGCAGCAGATAAAGATGAAGTTTTTGTTGGAAGAATACGCAAAGATGAATCGCAGCCCAACACCATAAATTTATGGATAGTAGCTGATAATTTAAGAAAAGGAGCTGCAACCAACGCAATACAAATTGCCGAATATTTGGTAAAAAAAGAGTTGGTTTAGTTAAAAAAAGAAAAAAATTATACATGAATAATTACAAAACATTACAAGAACTTATTGCTATCGACTCTCCATCTGGGTACACCGATAACGCAAGTAAATATATTTTTGATTTACTAAAAAGCTACGGTTATTCTCCTGAATACACCAATAAAGGTGCGGTAAAATGTGCTTTGGGAAAAAAACCAACGTTGGCCCTTGCTGCTCATGTTGATACATTGGGAGCTATTGTTTCGGGCATCAAACCTAACGGAACACTTTCGTTTTCTTTGTTAGGCGGGCTTTCTTTAACAGGAGCTGAAGGTGAATACGTAAAAATTATTACCCATGATGGAAAAATTTATACAGGAACTATTCTCTTGAATAATCCTTCGGTACATGCCAATAAGGAAAAAGAAAAAACCGAACGTTCTATTAACAGCATGCACATTAGAGTTGATGAAGAAGTTTATACTAAAGAAGATGTAGAAAAACTCGGTATTGAAGTTGGCGACATTATTTGTGTAGATGTGAAATATCAAGAACTGGATAATGGCTTTATAAAATCAAGATTTTTAGACAACAAGGCAGGATGTTTTGTTTTATTTGAATTGGCTAGAAGACTAAAAGAGCAGGGAAAAGAAGTACCTGTAGAATTATTTTTCTCTAACTACGAAGAAGTAGGGCATGGCGGTACAGTTGGTTATTCCCAAAACATAAAAGAGTTGTTAGTATTAGATATGGGCGTTTTAGGTGACGATTGCCAAGGCAACGAAGTAAGCTGCTCCATCTGTGCTAAAGATTCGTCTGGTCCTTATGATTATTCTTTTAGAAAAAAATTAGTGGATTTAGCTAAGGAGAACAATATTCCTTATAAAATTGATGTTTATCCACATTACGGTTCAGACGGTTCTGCTGCCTTACGTGCCGGAAATGATTTTAGAGTAGCCCTTGTTGGAATGGGTGTAGCTGCTTCTCACGGAACAGAAAGAACACACAAGAAAGGCATTGAAGCCACCATAGATTTGTGTTTGGCTTACATCAACCAATACAATTAAGAAATATGATTAAGTATAACCCTAAGAATTGGTTCGTACATATCCTATCTTTTCAAAAAAGCGATACCATTCGTATTTTATGGAAAGAGCTAATTTTAATGGCTTTACTTACCACCGTTATTTCGTATTTAGAAATTGAATTTATAGCTAAAGCATCATGGCATCGAGAATTAATGGCAGTTTATTCATTAGTAGGCTTTGTTTTGTCGTTACTGTTAGTATTTAGAACCAATACCGGTTACGACCGTTGGTGGGAAGGTAGAAAAAAATGGGGTGAATTGGTAAATAACACCAGAAATTTGGCAATAAAGATATCAAGTTCTTCGGTATTTAACCAACATGATAAAGATTTCTTTACCCGCATGATTCCTAATTACGCTTATGCCATGAAAGAACATTTACGTGAAGGTGTTAAGATGGATGAACTTTCTCTTACAGAAAGCGAAAAACAAGTATTGGAAAATAAAGAGCATAAAGTAAATTATATTGCCAAACTTATTTATGATAAACTGCACGAAGTCAAATCAAGAAACGAGTTATCCGAAATAGAATACCTATCGTTAGATACTAATTTAAATGCCTTTGCCGATATAAACGGAGCCTGCGAAAGAATAAAAAATACTCCCATTCCCTACTCTTACAGTTTGTTCTTAAAAAAATTCGTTTTTATTTATGTAACCACCATGCCATTAGCATTTGTAGCTTCTTTCGGATACTGGTCTGTATTAATTACCACCTTAGTTTTTTATGTTTTGGTGAGTATGGAAATTTTAGCAGAAGAAATTGAAGATCCTTTCGGAATTGATGATAATGACTTGCCTACCGATGAACTTTGTGAAAAAATTAAAGCTAATATTCAAGAAATATTAAACGATTAATACAAAGTAAATCATGTTAAATTAATAAATATTATTTTTGAATACTGAAATTTAACTAAATGTCGAACAGCATAATTATCATCCCTACCTACAACGAAAGAGAAAACCTTGAAAAGATGGTTAGAAAGGTATTTTCTTTAAAAAAAGAGTTTCACCTTTTAATTGTAGACGATAATTCTCCTGACGGAACAGCGGCAATTGTGAAAGACTTACAAAAAGAGTTTCCCGGCAAACTACATTTACAAGAACGAAAAGGCAAATTAGGCTTAGGAACAGCCTATATTCATGGGTTTAAATGGGCATTAAAAAACAACTACGAATATATTTTTGAGATGGATTGCGATTTTTCTCATAATCCGAATGACTTAATAAAACTATACAATACTTGTGCAAAAGAAGGTGCCGATTTAGCTATTGGTTCAAGATATGTAACAGGTGTAAATGTAGTAAATTGGCCTATGGGAAGGGTATTGATGTCCTACTATGCTTCTGCTTATGTACGTTTGGTTACAGGCATGAAAATTAGAGATACTACCTCTGGATTTAAATGCTATAAAAGAAAGGTATTAGAAAGAATTAAGTTGGATAAAATTAAGTTTAAAGGTTATGCTTTCCAAATAGAAATGAAGTTTACCACTTATAAACTAGGCTTTAAAATAGTAGAGGTTCCCATAATTTTTACGGATAGATTAGAAGGTACTTCTAAAATGAGTAAAGGCATTTTTAAGGAAGCCATTTTAGGAGTTATTCAAATGAAAATTAATAGCTGGTTTAGAAAATATTAGCCACTTTCTTAAGTCATATATTTTGCTGATTTAAAACATCTTATATTTTCAATCTTTAAAATATTATAAAATCAAACTTATTTCTGTTAAAATTTATATCAAATAAATGTCCTACCTATTAAAATTAGGTACATTTGCTTTTAATTTTTTATTAAATAATTATAAATTAAAAACTTTTTTATCATGTCAAACATGTCAAAACACGAGGCTGAAGTTAAGGCTTTCATGGATCGCATTAGAAGTAAATATGCCCATGAAACAGAGTTCATTCAGGCAGTTGAGGAAATTGCAGAAACAATTATTCCTTTCATTGCCAACCACCCAAAATATGTTAAGGCAAAAATCTTAGACAGAATGGTGGAGCCTGAAAGAACTATTATTTTCAGAGTTCCTTGGATTGATGATAAAGGAGAAGTACAAATTAATACCGGATACAGAGTAGAATACAACTCTGCTATAGGTCCATATAAAGGAGGGTTACGTTTTCATCCATCAGTAAACCTTTCTATTCTTAAATTTTTAGGTTTTGAACAAACTTTTAAAAATGCATTAACTACTCTTCCTATGGGAGGAGGTAAAGGTGGTTCTGATTAAAAGTTTGTT
>Ga0209344_10002682_pt1 | contig 19220 bp, 27 predicted proteins | sample Cruoilmetagenom6_FD_187293 | JGI IMG/M metagenome (GOLD analysis project Ga0209344, IMG submission 187293) | Oil polluted marine microbial communities from Coal Oil Point, Santa Barbara, California, USA - Santa Barbara Oil Seep Sample 6 (SPAdes)... | ecosystem: Environmental > Aquatic > Marine... | reverse complement strand
AATATCTCTGTACTTAATACAGAAATATTTTTACAAGAATTAAAATAAATTTAAAAATAAACTTGACATAGTTTTTAATTTTATGTTAAGATAAAATCAAGAGTGAGAGATAAACTTTAAAAAAGGAGAATAAAATGAAAAAAATAATAATAAATAACGAGGTTGAAGAAATCCAACTTCAAGAAAAAAATGGAATTGGTTTTAACTTCCTTGAAGACGAAAATAGTGTTGTTCTTGTAAGTGTACATGAGAACAACACTCATGTATGGCCAGAAGGCCAGTGGTATGGGCAGATAGAAGATTGCCCGTACCTCATAGCTGAGAGGAATATTAGCTATGAGTAGAGACGGCAGAAATAGATTTCCTAAGAGCATGAAGAAGAAAGCTCTTAGGAAATCAGGCATGGCATGTACAGTGTGTGCATGCCCACTAACTATGGCACAGGCGGAGCCACATCATATTTTGCCTGTAAGCCAAGGAGGAAAAACTCTGGTAGAAAATCTGCAAATAGTGTGTAGAAGCTGCCATGTAAAAATACATCAAAAATTTTAAAAATGGGTAAAAAATGGAACCTTGGCAAAAAAAAATAATAACTAAATTAGGCAAAGATCTTGAAATCGATTTGTCAATCGGTCTCAAGATCGAGAACGTCTGTAACGCCATAAGTGCTACAGATGTTCAGAAACGACACATCGCTGGTGTAGTCGAAGGTTGTATTGAAGATGCGACCGAAGATTGGAAGGTAGTTACACCCTCTATAATAAGAGGGGCTATCCTGCAAGGGGTAAAACTATTTGCAAGCAATGATATTGTTGAAATTGCTGGCAATATTTTAGAAGAAGAATTAAAATAAATTTAAAAATAAACTTGACATAGTTTTTAATTTTATGTTAAGATAAAATAAAGAGTGAGAAAAAAACAAAAAAAAGGAGAAAAAAATGAAAAATTTAAAAAAAGCAATCGCAAAAATAGAAGAAGACGGAATTGAGAAAATAATAGAATTAGCATCAGAAACGATTTGCAGTGGATGGGATACAGTCGTCCACTACGACCCTGTGGATGACTGCTACAGTGCAGTTTTGTGGGGTTCAGGGACATATCTGAACTCTGGTAGTAGACTGATAGAAGTATTCAGGGTTAATGGTAATTTTATTAGCAACAACTCCTGGGAAATCGGAGACATAGTCTCTGAAGATGAATATCTTGAGTTACGAGCTGCCGTAGCTAAAGATCAGCAACTGACAGACGAAGACGATATTGATTATGTCGTTGATTTCTGTAACCCTGACCAGCTTAATTTAATTGGCATTGATTTTTGCGAAAGGCTTGAGGAACATTTTTCCTGGTCGCAGGATAATATGCACCCTGACGACCGGATATTAGGTCGTCTAAGAAGAGAGCTGGCTAATAACGGAGAATAAGTTTAATAAAAAAAATAAAAGTTAGTCGTGCCTAACATTTTAAAAATTTTAAAAATAAGGACAGGAAGGTGAAAGTAAAAGATTACTTAAAAAAAATAGAGAGCAAAATCTCTAATTCAAATGAATTGAAGATAGATATTTTGGAAAAAATAAATAATGATTTTGAAGATAAAAAAGAAGAGGAATTTAAGTATGATGAGTGGATTGAGTATCTTGAAGAGATTGATGAAGATGGACACATGTATGAAATTGTAGATGCTGCAATAGGTTGTTCAAATTATAGCCTTAGAGTATGGGCTGTAGATAACTATATATGGATAAGAGAAGCCATGGAGGATCTATGTAACGGTGAGACAGATTTCCACAAGATTATAATGTCAGGCCAGTTCGTATATTATAGTTCAATGAAAGATGAAATTATTGAACTATTAAAAAATGAATATTAAAAACTTAAAGGAGGAAAAAAATAAAAGTTAGTCGTGCCTAACATTTTAAAAATTTTAAAAAAGGTAAAAAAATGAAACGAAGAATTCTTAATACAACTAAACGTCATAGTCAGAGGTTTTATGTAATGTGGTCAAGCTACGATGGTGGGAAGGTTTTAGGAATAAGAAAAGGCCTTAGGACTAAATATGGAGGAGAAAAATGGTTTTAAGACGATATAGAAAAAAATTATAAAAAAGCTATTCCAAATAAGGTAATTAGAAATCTTGAAGAAGTTGTTAAGGAATATGGTTGGTATAAATAAAAACAGGAGTAGGAAGTATGATAGAAATAAAAGAACCTAAAGTTTATCTTGTAGCAAAAACCATGCTTGTTAACCATGGACTTGATGAGTATTTAAAAGATATTGGATCTCCTGACTGGTCAACTAATAAAAACGTATCAGACGGAGAAAATCTTATAGAAGCAGCAGGCCGTATGTGCTATAGAAGCTGGCAGGCATATGACAAAAATAAACCAAATGCAACTAACCCTAATGTTGAGCAGGTTAGAGCCGGAAACAAGGCATATTTGAGCAACGTTTTATCAAGTGGGCATGGTTCTATTTTAGAGCATGTGTCATTGACATTTATATGCAGGAATGTTTCCCGGGTTTTTACCCATGAGCTGGTAAGGCACAGGGCAGGCATGGCATACAGTCAGGAAAGTTTACGTTATGTAAGGCTTGACAATTTGCCTTTCTGGTTGCCTAAAACAGTTAAAGAAAACCCTGATGCTGAAAAAAAGTTCACGGATGTTGTTGATTTTCTTGAAAATGTACAGGGTGACCTCGCATCAATCTTTGATATTAATAATATTAAGGATTTTAACAAAAAAAAGGCTTTAACATCTATGTTTAGACGGCTTGCTCCCATAGGCCTTGCAACCTCTATTATGGTTACGGGAAATTTAAGGGCATGGCGACACATAATTGCTATGAGAACTTCAACCCATGCAGAAGAGGAAATTCGTTTGGTTGGTAATCAGATTGCAAAAATATGTGAGAAAGAGTATCCCAATGTGTTTCAGGATATGAGGAGAACTGAGGAAAAAGAATATATTTTTCTTAACGGTTAAAAAAAGTTTAACAGCATCTCAAATATATGAGATACTGTAATCAAGAGTGGGAAATAAAATAAAAAAAAATTTAAATTTTTAAAAAAAAGGAAAAAAATGAGCATAAAAATAAAAGCAGAAAAAGAATTGGCAATGGGCGAAAAACTTTATAGAATAGTAAGCATTGATGCTCTTAAAGAAAATGAGCTCCCAAAGAGATACACAAAAGCCTTAGGTGCAGTGTATCTAACAACCTACAAAAAAGGGGATGAATGGTTATGGGTAAGAAATTCTACAGGAGCGTCTCTCCTGACAAAAAAGGGGAAGTTTATTTCCCCTGAAAAAATGGAAGAAGTTTTAAATACCTGCAAGGAAGCAGGGATACTTTTAAGAAAAGTATATCTCGAGCTTGAGGTAGAGAATGAGGGGTGGGAAGGCGAAGAGACTTTTGTAATCTAAGGAGGAAATTAAAATGAAAAAGGCAGAACAGTTGATTAATATGGCAGTAAAAGAATATATGGATTGCGATACATTCGATATTCTTGTAGAGAGTTTTAATAACTTGAGAGAAGTTATTAAAAAAAGAGCAATTGAATATTTAGAATTTTTTCCTAAAGGTGAGAGGGGAAATTTAAAAAATGATATTGAGGAATATATTTTATAAATCTCAAACTTTTAAGAAGGGGAACGAAAATGGAATACATAGAAATTTTATGGAGCGTTTCTCCGAAAGTTGCAATTTCCACAGCAGTTTTCGGAATAGTTTATGCTTTACTCGTTTATTTAATAATTTTTAAAGGGAATGGGATAAAATAAAAATAATAACTAAAGAAGTTGAAAAGCCCTTACCTTTACCGGTTTGGGCTTTTTTTTATGCTTACAAAGTTAGTCATGCCTAACTTTTTTTTTACACGAAAAAAACGACCTCCTCAGATCAACGTACAGCTCATTAAAAAACTTCTGAATACAATTGCTTGCCTTTTTTTTCTTAATTTTATATTATAAAAGTAAAAAGGAGAAATTATGGCAAGCCTCACTGTAAAACAAATCGAAATAGCTCTTAGAAAAACCGGCGGTATGATTTCTACAACCGCAAAAAAATTAAATTGTTCTCAAGGAAATATTAGCTCAAGGATAAAAAAAAGTAAATACTTACAAGAGGTATTAGAGGAGACCACAACAGCCCACTTAGACTTGGCAGAATCTAATTTAATAAAATTAATAAAAGATAAGAATTTAGGTGCGATCTGCTTCTATTTAAAATGTAAAGCTAAGAAAAGAGGATATATAGAATCCATCCATGTAGAGCAGGAAGTGAAGCATGTTGAACCATTGGTAATTAAGGGTTTAGAGGGTATTAAAATAGATTAGTTATGAAACTTACTCCAGATCAGATAAGGTTTTTTCAATTAAATTGCCCTTTTCCTGCAATGTTTGCCGGTTTTGGAAGTGGAAAAAGCCAGACGCTACTCATTCGGGCATTGGTAGATAAATTTTTCGTAGCACCTAACTCGGACATTGCAATTTATAATCCTACGCATGAACTTGCACGGCTTAACCTCGTCCCGCGGTTCATAGAACTATTAGAAGGCATGCCGTGTAAATTTAATTACAATAAAGTTAATAATATAATAACCATAAATGGTTACGGACAGATACTTTTTCGAACAATGGAGAATCCTGCGCGAATCGTTGCGTACGAGGTGTGGAGGAGTTATGTGGATGAACTTGACACACTTCCGCAGATAAAAGCCGAAGAGGTTTGGTTTAAAATTATTGGTCGAAATAGACAGGTAGTAAAATCAGGTGCGCCGAACAGAATTTATACGTTCAGCACGCCAGAAGGTTATAGGTTTTGTTACGATAGGTGGAAATTAGGGAAGAATAAAAAAGATTATCAATTTATAGTTGCAAAAACAAAAAATAATCCCCATTTACCTAAAAGTTACATAGAAGAAATGGAAAGGACATATCCTAAAGCCTTATTGGCTGCATATTTAAATGGAGAGTTTGTTAATCTCTCCGCAAACACTGTGTATTATGCATTCGACAGACAAAATTACACTCGAAAAATAATAAAACCAAATAAAACAGAACGATTACTAATAGGTATGGATTTTAACGTCGGACATATGGCAGCGATAGTGCATGTAAAGCGGGATAATGTTTTTTATGCAGTGGATGAATTCTACGATCTGTTAGACACACCAGACATGATAGACGCAATTAGAAATAAATATCCTCGTAACCCATGCCTGGCATATCCGGATGCAAGCGGGGGCGCAAGGAAAACAGTAGACGCGAGCAAGTCTGATATAGTTCTACTTAAACGTGAAGGCTTTAGGATTAAGGCCAAATTGAAAAATCCATATGTAAAAGATAGGATTGCGGCAGCTAATCTTGCATTCGAAAATAAACTAAGATATTATGTAGATATAGAAGCGTGTCCGGAGTACACACAGGCATTAGAACAATTGCCGTACGATAAAAATGGTAATCCGGATAAAACAACTGGTAAAGATCATATTACGGATGCTGGTACGTACTTGATAGCGTATGAAATGCCGATAAAAATGAAATTGAAAAGATTAGCTCACAAACGAACATGGAAATAAAATAAAAGTTTGGTGTGCCTAACATTTTTAAAATTTTAAAAAAAGGTTAAAATAAAATGTCAAAAACAATCGAAGAATTAAAAAAAGTAAATAAAGAATACACAGAAAACGAAGATAACTGGAACCTGTATAACACTGCGTATAAAGGAAGTAGAGCAATTATTAAAGCTGGGTATATAAAACAACATGCCAGAGAATCCGATGAAAACTATCTTAGAAGGATGAATGAAGCCTATGGTTTTTCATATTCGCGCAGCATAGTAGATATGTTGTCATATTTCTTATTAAAAGAAAAAAGCAATATAACAATACCAGAACAACTGCAAGCAAGCCCTTTATGGGAGCAGTTCGAGAAGGATTGTGACTTATACAATACAAGTTTGGAAAGCTTTTTTTCTAATAGCGTAAAAAGGACAAGTATATATGGTCACATAGCTATAATCGTGGATAAACCAAATCTTAAAGAAACGATTATGACCGTTAAAGAAGAGGAAGATCTCGGGGTGTATCCCTACTGCTCTATTTATAACCCACTTAATATATTGGATTGGGAAGAAAAAAGAGACCAATACAGTCGGCCAAGTCTATCCATGTTAAAATTAAGGGAGCAGGATGGAAACATAAAAATATGGTATGTCGGTAATTGGGAACTATGGAAAGATCCAGACAGCGGGGACGATTACGGAGAAGAAGCGGTATTATTAGACTCTGGCATTAACCCTCTTGGTAAAATCCCTGTTGTTTTTCTTAGAAATATAGAGCAGGATAATAAATATATGGGTGATTCGGATATAACAGATATTGCACACATAGATATGTCAATCATCCGGAATTTGAGCCAAGGCGAGGAAGTGGTTGATTATTCTGCATTCCCGATGCTCCGCAAACCTTACGAGGAGGAGGGTGGCGAAGGTGATATTGTTGGGATTACCAGTTTGCTCGAATTTGATCCTGAATTGCCTAATAGTAAACCAGATTGGCTTGAAGCTGAATGTAAACAGCCCATAGAAGCCCTACAACTGTGGATTAAGCAGAAAGTTGAAGAAATATACAGATTAGCAAATGTTGGTGGAATAAAGACTACAGGCAGTAGCCAACAAGAGCAATCAGGGGTTGCAAAAAAAATAGAGTTTCAAATTTTAAATTCTAAACTAATTCAGAAAGCTAAAAACGCAGCAAAAGCAATGCAAGGCGTGATTGAACTATGGTTAATGTGGCAGGGACAGACAGAATATATTGCAGACGTTTCGATTATGTCTCCAAAAACATTTGATATAGAGAATTTACAGACCGAACTTGAGAATGCATTAGTATCTACGCAGCTTATAGACTCTTTAATTTTTAAAAAAGAATTGCAAAAACAGTTAGTTAAGCAAGTTTTGCCAACCGCAAAAGAAGATGTAATTGCGGAAATAAATGAAGATATAGAGAAAGAAAAAGAGCCTGAAATTGATTTAGCAGTAGACGGTATGGATGGTTATTTAGGAGATGAATAAGAATGGATGATTGGGAAAAAGAAGCCGAGGAAGCAGCAAAAGAAACACAAAGAATTCTTAGAAAAAAAATAGCAGAGGACCAGGCACGCTTACAGTCTGCCATTGTAGACTTAGAAAGAAAAATGATAGCATCTTTAAGTCTACTAAATGTTGCTAATCGCACAGGCTCTTTTTCCACAAAAAATATAAAAGAAAACCTTGCGGTCGCACAGAAGATACATGGGCAGCTTAATTCTGTGTTCGAGGAAACTTATAATAAGACAGTTAGAAAAACAATTTACAATAGGACCATAGAAAAAGAAGTATTAAAAAATATAAGTAGAGTGACTAATAAGAGAGTACGGTTTTCGGGGATTGATAGAGACATAATAAACGTTTTAAATAAAACAAATTACAACCAATTTACAACTCTTGGAAAGGATGCTCAGGCAAAAATAAAGAATGCTCTATACAATAGTATTGCAGGAAATGGAACATTGGAAAATTTAAGAGAAGAGATTTCTTCTTCTTTAACGGGCAGACTTTCTAAACGTGGGCGACCGATGCAGCAATACGCAGACCTCTGGGCGAATGAATCCAACATGAACCTTTTCCAGACTGTAAACAATAAGAAGGCCGCTGATGCAGGACTTGATAGTTTCTTATATTCTGGAACGATTATAAAAAACACGAGAGATTTTTGCAGACAGCGTGTAGGAAAGGTATATAAAAAAAAGGAAATAGATACATGGACATTTTACTGGAAGGGAAAGAGCGGAGCAGCATGGACGAATAGAGGTGGTTGGAATTGCAGGCACCATTGGCAGGCAGTAGATCCAGATTGGTTGTAAGAACACAAGTGCTTGTAATTAAAATTACAAACTGTTAATATTTAAAAAGCAATAAAAAAATTATAATAATAACAAAAAAAATAATAATAACAAAAAAAAGGAAGAAATCCAGATGGATATTAAGAAAGATGAGAGCGGGAACGCTGTACTAAAGGATGGTTTACCAGTATTCACACAGGATGATGGCACAGAAATAACAGTAAATCCTGATACAATGTTTACTAAAATAAAAGAATTGAATGCGGAAGCAAAAAACAGAAGATTAGAAGTAAAAGCAATTAGTGAAAAGTTTGAAAGTTTGAACGGAATTGAAAATATAGTAGAATGGAAAGAAAAAGCCGACAAAGCAATAACTTTAGCAGCTAATCTTGATAATTCAGATTTTATAAAAGCTGGTGAAGTTGAGGAGCTTAAAAAACAATTACAGACAGGATTTGAGACCGATAAACAGAGCATGATAAAACAATTTGCAGAAGCAAAAGACGAATTTAATCAAGCCGTTAAAGAAAAAGATAATAATATCTTTAACCTGATGGTAAGCTCTCAATTTGCGACTTCGGAGTATTTTTCTGGAACAAATCCAAAGACCATATTACCAGCAAATGTGGCACAATCGCACTTTAAAGATCATTTTTCTGTAAAGAAAACTGAAGCAGGTAAGCTAATTGTGGTCGGAAAAGATAAGAACGGAGCTGTAATAACTGGATTAGACGGAGAACCGGCTAATTTTCAGACAGCAATAAAAAAGATAGTAGAAGAATCCGATATGAAAGCACAGATAATGCGTTCGTCCGGAGGTGGTTCAGGTAGTTATGGCGGTGGTCATACAGGAGACGGAGATGAATCCTCCAAGATAGAAAAGCAGTATAAAGAAGCAATGAAAAATGGTAATGCAAGAGCAGCTATAGCATTAAAAAATAGACTGTTCAGCTTAAAACAAAACAAAAAATAAAGGAATAAAATAAATGGCGAACGTATCAGCAGCAGGCACAGTATGGAATCTACCTAACTACACGGGTGAACTTTATCTTATAGGTGCGAATCAAACCCCTTTTCTAAATATGATTGGCGGATTACAGGGCGGAAGTGTTAGAACGGTTGGTGATTTTGAATTTACTATGGCACAGCCTTACGCCCTGGAAACAGCGGCACAGCCTGACATATCTGAAACAGAATCTCTTACTGCACCAACACCTGTATCTTATGTTACTGCACAGGATAGAAATACTTGTCAGATTCATCAGAAACAGGTAAGTATTTCTTACGCAAAGCAGTCTGTAACTGGACAGATCAGAGTTGATGAGATTGGAGCATTGGGTTATGGTCATACAGATATAGGTGAAGGTGGAAGTAAGGGCGGTAATGAAAAAGATTTTCAGATCAATGCGAATCTTAGACAGATAGCCGTTGATACTGAATATACTTTTCTCCAGGGAACTTATGAACAGCCAGATGCAGCAGGAGACGCTTATCGTACCAGGGGAATTATAACCGGTACAACTACTAATGCAGTTGCAGCAGGAACAACAGATTTATCTAAAGCAATGATTGATGAACTGACAAGAACTATGGCAGCAAGTGGTTCTATTTTTCAAAGTCCTGTAATATTTGTTAATGCCTTACAGAAACAACGATTAACAAATATTTATGGCTATGCTCCTGCTGACTTTAATGTAGGTGGAATAAATATAGAGAGAATAAAAACAGACTTTGCGGAGCTTGGTATTGTTTGGGCGCCCTACATGCCTACAGATACACTCCTCATTGCTGATCTTTCTGTTTGTTCTCCTGTTTTTCTTCCAGTTCCAGGAAAAGGAGTACTTTTTTATGAGGAGCTTTCTAAAACTGGTGCCTCAGAGAAAGGTCAGATTTATGGCCAGATCGGCCTTGATTATGGAGCTGAAGAGTACCATGGAAAAATAACCGGTTTAACAACTTCATAGAGAGGATTTTAAAATGGCAGGTGCATTTGATACAGAGAAAGAAAAAATTGAAACCTGCCCCGGCTTTCATCCTGACTTGAGGGCTTGGGCAAAGGGTGTTAATACATTGTCTGGCAGTGGTTTCGGTACCACGACCACGACAACGACAACCACAACCACAACAACACCATAGAGAAGGGATCTGGCTATCCAATAAAGATGGCCAGATAAAAAACAATGGAAGAAGAAAAAAAAGAAGAAACTTTAAAACCTGTAAGATTTAAAAAAGGAAAGGAACAGGCAGCAGTTCTTTTTGTAAAGTTAAAAGGCAGAAAAAACACAACTATTCTAAGATCTGAAAAAGGTATCTTTACAATTATGGAAAAAACGCCCATCGCCTATATGAGAAAATTAGGGTATGAGGAGTTGAAAAGCTAATGGCCTACTCGCTTGATGCAGATTTGATAAAGGTTCGGTCGAATGTTCTTTCTCTCGGAGTTGATTCATGGATAGATCAGCAGACCGAAGCAGAACTAATAATAAACAGAACGCTGGAAAACAAGTGGTATAAAGTTGTAGCTGGTGACTTTGGATATGATTATAGAGAAACACCTTTTAACGCAGCTCTATTACTTAACGCTGATACCCAGTTAGTAAGACTTTCTTGCTATAAGACATTAGAACTTGCTTATCTATTCCTACAGAAAGATACTGTTGAACCTGATGGCTTTGAAAGACAGCGGTCTCTTTTTTCTGCATTATACATGGAAGAATTAGAGCATGTATTAGGCTTGGGAATCGACTATGATTGGGATGGTTCAGGTACGATTGAATATGACGAAAAAAAAATAAGAACAAGGCGCACATTAGTAAAGGGTTAATATGTCCTATAAGCTTAAAATAAATGGTACAGAGCAAACTATTAATTTTTTGAGAAATTTTAGTGGTGAAATTTTTTCAAAAAAATTAATGGGTAAGCTTGCTAATTTTGTTCAATTTAAAATTAAAGATAGGACTGGCAAGGGTTTTGATACAGAAGGAAAAAGTTTTGAACCTTACGCTGATTATACCGTTAAAGAAAGAGAACAAGCTGGTAGACAAACTGGCTTCGTTGATCTTAATTTCCATGGAACCATGATGGCAGCTATGACACACACTGCCACAGAAAAGCAGGCAAGTATATTTTTTATACCATCATTCGACAAAAACGGAACTTCTATTCCTGAAAAAGCTGCTGATCTACATTATGGAGATCCAGAACAAAATTTATCAGCAAGAGAATTTTTTTCTGTAAGCATAGATGAGGTAATGTTAATGGAGAAGATAGTTAACAAACATATAGCAGAGGTAATAAGGAATCATGGCGGCAGATAGCGAGAGAGAAAAAAATATATTAGCATTAATTGCAAGATTAGAAAGCCTGTCTTGGATAGGAGGTGCAAATCACATTAAAAGAACAAGGCCAACATTATCAGAACTAAAAAATTATCCAGATACGCTTTTACCAATGATAGTTGTAGAAGCAAAGCTACCAGTTATTGATGAGCATAGGCCGGCAAGAGCTACAACGAAAAAAGATCTGTTTCTTTCTTCTTTAACGGTAGATATTTTTACATATTTTATAGAAAATGAAAATCAAGACAGTTTAATTTCTAACTATTTGGACGATCTATGGAACTTAATTTATACAGATCAATCAAATAATGGAAACTGTTTTGAAACACAATTAACACCAAATAAAGATGACAGTATCCTGCTTATGCAGCCATACACGGCGTTTCGCATAAGTATAATTTTAAAATATAAACACACAATAGAAGGGATTTAAAAAAAAATGGCACATAGTGTAGATAATTACGCAATTGGTAAAGGGGTTTTGTATGTAGCAGAGTGGAGCGGATCAACTCCTCCGTCAGAGAGTGCATATATAGATATAGGTAATTGCCCAAAACTTGACATAGAACCAAAGGTTGAAAAATTGCCTCATTACAGTTCGAGATCTGAATTTAAACAGAAAGACCTTGATCCGACCATCCAGACAGAATGCACAATAACATTTGATTTAGATGAAGTGTCTGACTATAATCTTAATATGTTTATGTTGGGTACACGCTCAGGTAGCACTATTCAGGGACTGAGAGATACATCCAATACTTATGCAATTAAATTTGTAGCAAACAACCCTGTTGGAAAGAATAGAACATATAGGTTTTGGAAATGTTCTATCACTCCTGCATCTGCTCTACCGCTAATTACGGATGAATATGAAATAATGTCTTATACAGCAGAGTGCTTGGCTGATGTTGCTAATAATGCTAATAGTCCATTCTTTACAGTTAGTATGACAACTACAACAACAACAACAACAACTACTACGCCATAGGAGACATAATGGCTAAAATAAAAAAAATAGTAATAAATAAGCTTGAGTTTGAGGTGTATGAACTACTCGTATGCGAGATTGAAGAGCTATATGAGAAAGTTAAAGATCTTGAACTTAGCTCAATTTTTACCAACATGGAATTAATAGAATTCCTAATAGACAGGACAACAAAAGGTAAAATCGGGATAGAAACTATAAAGAACTGGTCTCCGTCTGATATAGAAAGTTGTATAAATGTCGTAAAGGAAGTTAACTCATCTTTTTTAAAACTCCTAAGCAAGGTATTACCCGAAGAGTTGGGAGCGATAATAAAGGAAAGAATCTTGAGCATTTTTACAAGTGCCTTTTCGGGTTGATTGAGGCTGGGCATGGGATAGCAGTTTTAAACTATCCCTACTCATTTTTTTTAAAAGCAATAAGAGCAAATATGTTACTGGAACAAGAAAGAAATAAAAAAATTGCTGTAGCTTTTAGAATTGCACAACACGCAAATCAAAAAGAATTTACTAAATTTTTAAAACAAAAATAAAAAAAGGTTTTTGAAATGGGTACAAATAGAATAGATATAGAAATAGGAGCAACCGACAATACGAAGGGTGCAACTAAGAAGGCTATCAAGGAGATTAAAAATCTCAAAAAAACAGTCGATGATATGCAAAAATCTAATACTACCCTTTCAAAAGCCCTTGAATTAGTTAATAGAAAACTGTTAAGGAGTACGCGGGAGGCACGACTTAGCAGACAGAAATATCTTTCTTTAGCTTCCATTATAAGGAGGTTATCTGAAAATACAGATGATCTAAATAGAAGAGTAACAAGACAAGGAGAAATTAATAAAAAATTAGTACGAACGTTAAGAGATGCTAACAGGAGGTTAAGAGAAAATAGAACAGAAACAGATAGAAATAAGAAATCTGTTAATAGTTTAAATTCTTCTTTAACGGTCTTAAAAAAAAGTTTAAAACTTGGACTTGGAGTTGCTGGTATAGGTTCATTTGTTGGTGGTTTATATGCACTGCAAAAAGCTATGCGAAGCGTTACTAATGATTATAGGGAGTTTGATGATGCTGTAAGAAATGCAGCAGCAGTTTTAGATAGGTCAGAAAAAAGTTTTGAAAGACTGGCAGCAGTTGCAAGAAAATCAGGTGCTGAAACAAGATTTACAGCAATTCAAGCTGCTGAAGGCCTTGAACAATTGGGTAGGGCAACAGGTGATATCGAAACATCTATTGCAGCTCTTCCAAAAGTTTTAAACCTTGCATCCGCTGGCAATGTAGGAGTTGCTGAAGCTGTAAAGATTGCAACTGGTGCAATGGCAGCTTACAATTTAGAAGTTAAAGATATGGGACAGGTTATAGATGTCTTGTCTCATATTGACTCCACCACCAAGGCAACTGTTTATGGTCTTGGTGAATCCTTAACTTATGTAGGTGGTACAGCCAGGTCAGCTGGAGTTGAGTTTGAAGATCTATATATAGCTCTTGGCTTAGCTGCAAAAGGTAATCTTGATGCCAGTATCGCTGGTACAAGTTTGAATCAAATGCTCTCTATGTTATTAAGACCATCTGGAGAGAGCATTAAGTTGATGAAAAAGCTACAAGACAGAATGGGAGGTGTTGCTCTTCAATTTAAAAAGGCCAATGGTGCCTTTATAGGCTTTGTCCCACTTATGAAACAATTCAAAGCAGCAGGCATTGATGCTGGAGAAGTATTAAGAATTCTAAATATTCGTGGTGGTCGTTTCATGAATACTTTAATGATTCAGGGTGTTGATGCTTTTGAAGCTGCTCAGAAAAAAATGAAAGAGGTAGCAGGTACCGCCAGTGAAGTTTCAGGGTTTAAGGAAAGTGGAATTGGAGGTGTATTAAGAAAATTAATTTCTGTTTTTCAAGAATTAAAGATTGCAATTGGAGAAACCTTTAACAATGATATTATAGATGGGATGGATAGTATCAGATTAAAACTCCTTGATATTATCATCAATTGGAAAGAATTTTCAAAAACAGACGACTTTCTTAAATGGAAAAAAGAAACTGTTGAAGGGTTATATGCAATAGCTGACGCAGCAAAAGCTGTTGTGAGTATTGTCAAGACTTTAAGCTTTGTTTGGAGCGGACACAGAAATAAGTTACTTGAGCAACTTGATATAAAGAAAAAAATAAGAGAAGCTGATGAACGTGGAGTTGATTTTATAGGAAAGATCAGTAAAGCCGAAACAAGAATGGCAAACATGAAGCAAAAAATCTGGTTAGAGGAACAAGCGCGGATAAAAAAAGCCAAAGAGGATAAAGAAGGTCAAGAAGCTATTGGAATAGCAGGCTTTAAAAGACCAGAAAAGCCAAACCTTGTAGCTGCTGAAGCATTAAGAATAGCAAAGTTAAAAGAGAAAATTGCCATTGAAATGGATAGCCTTCGGAGAATGATGGCTGATGTATCTATTACTGAATTTATAAGTGAAGAGGCTTATGACGCTGGAAAAATAAGTATAGAGGAATATTTCAAGGGTAGAAAAAAAGCTCTACAGGATAGATTTAATAAAGAAAAGGGCATCCTGACTGCATCTATTGGGCTTGAAAAAGATATAGAAAAGCAAAAAATAATAGAAACAGAGATATATGAATTAGAAAAAAAGCATATCCTTAACTTAATGGAGCTTGATGCCGAAAGAGAGAGCGAGAGAACTAAGACCGTTAAGAAAAAGAAAACAGAAAATATAGCGGAGATAAAGGCCAAGGAAACATTTAGGCGTAGTGTCATGGCAGCTCAAACAGCAGAGCTTGAAAGAGAACAAAATTATGAAGCTGGTAGATTGAGTGTTGAGGATTATTTAAGGGGTAAAGAGGATGCTATTAGAGAAAGAACAGCTAATCAAAATACTTCCCTTAACACATCATTGGAAGGAGCTGAAAGTGAAGGGGAAGAATTAAGAATAAAAACCGAATTATTTAATGTCGAACAACAACAAATACGCGATCTTATGTCTCTTGAGCAGGAAGCGGCAGATTTAAAGAAAAGACTTATAGAGGAAGACAGAGAAGCAAAAATAAAAAGCTTTAATATGACCAGGGAGAATTTTGCAAATACAGCCCAGGTTATGGCAGATATGTACGAGTTGGGCGGCAAGAAAATGAAAGCTTTTTTTTACTTATCTAAAGCAGCGAGTTTAGCAGAAGCAACAATGAATATTGCTGAGGGTATAACCGGAGCTATGAAATCAGGTATACCAGTTGTTTCTCAAATTCAGGCTGGTATTGTGGCAGCTATGGGAGCTGTTCAGGTTGGTAAAATATTAAGCACTAATCTTGCAGATGGAGGAATTGTTCCGGGTAGCTCTCCCCACAGTAAAGCAGATGATAAAACTTTTTCGGTTGCTGGTGGTGGCACTGCAAATTTGACATCTGGTGAATTTGTACATCAGATTAGTTCTGTGAGGTATTATGGAAAAAATGTAATGTCTGCCCTAAATAATAAATTAATCCCAAGGGAGATTTTTACAGGTATTCCGCAAGCTCCGAGTCCGAGTAGTGGTTTTGCTCTTGCTGGTGGAGGTATGATTTCTAATGCAAAACAAGATGGTGAAATGCGAGAGAAAGACGAAATTAACATTGTAAATATAACTGATAGTAGGCAGATTGACCAGTATTTAAGTAGTTCAGCAGGTCAAAATGCCATTATAAATGTTTTAAGTAATAAAGCTCAAACAGTTAAAAGGATATTAAGGTAATCATGGCTTCTTCTTTAACGGTAAATAATTTATTATTAAATGAACCAGATTGGATAAACAATTTAAAATATAGTGTAAAATTTAACACCAATATTCAAACATCTATAACTGGTATTGAGCGCAGAGCTGCTTTAAGAATTCAGCCAGACAGATCTTTGAATTTTAGAATTGCAGAATACAATAATGATGCAATTAAATTAAGATCAAAACTTTATAAAAATATTGGTAATTCCAATTGGGGTGTTCCGTTATGGACTGATTATTCAAAATTAAATGCACAGGCTAATATAACCAGTACATCTATTTCAGTGACTACTACTAATAAACATTTTTATGCAGGTGGTTATTGTATAATTATGTATGATAAAGATACATATGAATATAAGAAAATTCTTTCTTTAACGGCTTCTTCTATTAATTTTAGTACAGGTTTAGATGCCACATGGATTGCTAACACGGCTGTATTTCCATTAATAGTTACAAAGATAGGTAAGAGTATAGATATTAACTATGTAACGAGTAGAGTCTTCTCGACCAATATTACAGCTAATGAATTGTATTATTCAGACAATAATTATGAAGCTGTAGAGCCAACTTACTTTTATTTACACGATGAGTCTTCAGGAAAACCACTTTATGTCTTCTCTCCTGATCATAATTGGATATCAGATAGAAAGATAAAAATATCAAATCAGTATAATGATTTAAAGTTTTTAGCTGACTCATATCAATATAATCATTGGACAGAAACTGATGCAATACACTCATTTTACTTGACCATTAGTAACTTAGAGGATATTTATCAATTAGAGAATTTTTTTAATCACGTTAAAGGAAGATGTCACTCCTTTTTTTTACCTTCTGGCGCGACAGACATAATTTTATCAGCCAATGCCCTTTCTACCGATAGCACTCTATCCATAGAGAACACAGGTTTTGCTGATTATTACACTGATTCCGGAACACCATATACAACTTCTGAACATATAGAAATAATAAGCTCAGATGGTACAAAAATTTATTGTAAAATTATCTCTGCAACAAATACACAAATAACCTTAAATGGTAGTATTGGCACTGCCATTACTGATTATGCAAATTGTAAAGTTAGTTTAATGGCTGAAGCAAGATTCATGAATGATGAATTAAATATTAACTATCTATCTCAAACAGTAGCAAAGGTACAGTTATCATGCAAATGGCAACAAGGTGATTTGGTAGAAAGGTATAGTATGAATTATACTTCTCAAGCTGCTTCTGACTGGGTACATTATGCAACTATTACCATTGATAGCGGTAAAATAAATAATACATTGTCAGATTTTCCATTTACTTTGAATATTTCTTCGAGTTCTGGAACTGGTAACACAGATTTAACAGGGCTTTTCTCATTAATTGGTGCAACATATAAAAAATTACAAGTAAGAGCAACAAATGGTGCAACAGTTTTATATGCAGCGGTTGAGGAGTGGGATAATTCAAATAACTTTGCCAGGCTACATATAAAAATACCATCTATAAGTAATAGTGTAGATACAGTTGTTAAACTTTACTATTATAATAATGCAGCAACACCTGTAAATAATTATATTGATATGTATGGAACTACTATAGGAGAGAGCGTATGGGATGTAAATTTTTCTATGGTGCAACATATGTCTCAAGATCCGTCAAACTCTTCACCTCAAATGATAGACAGTACAAATAATGATCTGGATGGGGCATGCGTGAATATGGATGTAAGTAATCTCGTAGATGGATTAAATAGTAAAGCCCTTTCTTTTAACGGCGTAAATCAACGTGTTGATCTTGGCAATGTACTTGATAGTCCAACAGATTTTACGGTATCACTTTTGTTTCGCATGGATAATACCTTGGTTGGAGGTCAATCAGTGTTTGTAAAGGGAGATGCTGCAGCAGGAAGGGTAGATTATTTTATTGCTTTTGATAACGGAAATATTACATTAAATTATAATCCAGCTGGTACATGGTATAACTATACAGATACAAGTGCGAATTTACAGATAGGTACATTTTATAATATTACTGTGTCAGTAACACAAACAGCAACATTAAATATAACTTTTTATAAGGATGGAGAATTTCTATCATCTACTTCACTGCCAAATCTCCTTGCTCATAACGGATATAATTGTTATATTGGACATGGAAGTTACACATATTACTTTGAAGGTCTTATAAATAATGTAAGATTTTCTAACATTGCAAGATCTGCTGCATATATCATGGCTGAAAACTATACATTGCGAGATAATTTAGCAGAAATAACTTTGATATAGGTATTACATATGAAATGTAAATTTAAATTAATAAGACCAAATGTAGACACAGATGATATGCTGGTTATAGATGAATCAAATATGGTTAATATGCCTATAATAGAAAGGCAAACAGTTCAGTATGTTAAAAATTCAGTACAGGTTAAATTTACAGAAAGATTTTTAAATGTAGATACTTTGTGTAGTAGTTACGGTATAGAGGCTTACAATTTAAGTGGTACTTTTAGTTATGGAAAAACAAATACAGCAGGAACACGAATAGTAATGAGGGTTGAACCAGGTACTTTATGGAGTCCAACTTATTATTCTGAAGATGGTTTCGCATGGAGAGTTTTTCCAACAAATTATGCTGCAATGGAGTTAGAAAACGTAAAATGCGGCGTAGCATTTAGACAAAGTGCAGTACCAGGCAATGAAGATTATTTTGATGTAATGGAAGGATCAAATGTTGATGTCAATTTTTGGGAATCAGATGATTCACTTTGTCAAGATTCATGGTTTATAGATACTATCGCAAATGGAGGTGTTGGGAGCTGGTCATCAAAAATTAATATACCTTTTAGAGAGAATTTACATATTATAATATCTTTTGATTCTGTTTCTGGTGGATTTTGTTCAAGAAATCGTTGGAAAAATGATGATGGAGTAGCTGCATCTGATTTTTCAGCATCAACCAACGAAAGGTATTACATATGAAATATAATTTTAAATTAATAAGACCAGATATAAACAAAGATGATATATTAGCTATAAACGAATCAAGTATAATTAATATGCCTATAGTAGGAAGGCAAACAAAACAGCACATCAAAAACTCTGTGCAAGTTAAATTTGTAGAGAGATTTTTAAGTCAGAATGGGAATGCATTACCTGTTTACTCCGGTTGTTCTTTGGATGCTGTAAATAGGGTTTCAGCATGGTCAAGTACAAATGCATATGCAGCTGAAAATATAGGAGGGTGTACGGTAAGGGTCATTATGAATCCAAATG
>Ga0209344_10002681_pt1 | contig 19231 bp, 11 predicted proteins | sample Cruoilmetagenom6_FD_187293 | JGI IMG/M metagenome (GOLD analysis project Ga0209344, IMG submission 187293) | Oil polluted marine microbial communities from Coal Oil Point, Santa Barbara, California, USA - Santa Barbara Oil Seep Sample 6 (SPAdes)... | ecosystem: Environmental > Aquatic > Marine... | reverse complement strand
TCAAAAAAGAATCAACAAAATAAAAAGCCGCTCACCAAGTTGTATAGTTGATGAAGTTATATCTATTCCTTTTCTTGTTTTGTATGCTGTCTTATGGCTATGCGCAGGATATTACTTCAAATTATCGCATAAAGAAGGTAACAGCCCGCGATACTGTTGTTTTAGACAGCGTGAGCATCAATCCCACCAAATTTGATATCTACAATAAAGGAGAGAAACTACCTAAAACTTCCTATGAGGTAGATTATCAAAAGGGTTATGTGGTTTTTTCTGAAGAAATTAAAGCACTTCAAGACACGCTCTCTATTCATTATTTGCGCTATCCTGATTTCCTGACGCGCGACTATTTTACCTTTGACCCCAAGGTCATTGTAAACAATACCGATATTCAGGATCGTTTGTATAAGTTGGAAGAAAACACCGCTAAAAACCAGTTTACACCCTTTGACGGTTTAAATACCGTTGGAAATATCTCCCGAAGTATCACTGTAGGAAACAATCAAAACGCGGTGGTTAATTCGGAACTCGATCTCCAAATAACAGGAAAATTAAGTGATAAAGTATCCATTCGCGCTTCGCTACAAGATGCTAATGTTCCTACTCAAGAAGGAGGGTATTCACAAAATTTAAACGAGTTTGATCAAATTTTTATCGAATTGTTTAGCGACTCTTGGAAAATTAGGGCCGGAGATATTGATCTGCAGAATACCACGAGCTACTTCGGGCAATTCACTAAAAAAGTACAAGGAATCTCACTCGGGGGAACCCTTGATCATCAGGATGAAAGTAAAACTTCAGCTTTTGCAGCAGGTGCCTTAGTTCGAGGTGTCTTTACTAGCAGTCAGTTTACCGCCCAAGAAGGAAATCAAGGACCGTATAAACTTATTGGTCCGAATGGCGAGTTATACATTTTAGTGGTTTCTGGAAGTGAACTGGTGTATGTCAACGGGCTCCTACTAGAACGGGGCGAAAATGCAGATTATGTGATCGATTATAACAGCGGTGAGATCAAATTTAATCCCACCTATCCTATTACGGCTAATATGCGGATTGTGGTAGATTATCAATTTACAGACCGAAATTACACCCGCTTTATTGGTTATGGTGGCGGTGGTTATGAAAGCGAAACACTATCCATTGGAACCTATTTGTATTCTGAAAACGATGCTAAAAATCAGCCGTTACAGCAAAACCTTTCCGAAGAACAAATTGCTGTTTTACAAGCTGCGGGTGATGATATGAAAGCAATGACAGCACCATCGGCTGTATCAGATACCTTTTCAGAAAATAAAATTCTTTACCGAAAAACAACCCTGAACGGCATTGAGATCTTTGAATTCTCTACCAATCCCGATGAAGACCTCTTTAATGTCCGTTTTACTCAAGTAGGCGTAAATGCTGGAAATTATATATTGAGTGAAAGTAGTGCCATTAATCGAATTTTTGAGTTTGTGCCACCAATTAACGGCGTGCCGCAAGGCGATTATGAACCAATTATTCAATTGACGGCTCCAACCAAATTACAATTGGGTGGGATCCACGGAAATTATCGTCCTTCGGAAAAGACCCGAATAGGTTTTGAGTTAGCTGCCAGTAACAATGATCTTAACTTATTTTCAGATCTCGCCGATGATGATAATGACGGTTTTGCTGGAAGGTTAGATATAAGACAAGCTTTGCTCACTTCCGAAGACACCCTAAACCTTGTTGGCTTTGGAACCTTAGATTACGTAAATGTGGATTTTAGAAATGTACAGCGTATCTATAATATTGAGTTTAATCGTGACTGGAATCTTCAAAATGCTACGGGTGATCAACGTTTGATCACAGGTGGTTTGGAGGCTAGTCATCCCAAATACGGCGGTGCGCGCTATGAGGTTCAGCAACTAAACTTTTCTGAAAATTTCGATGGCTTGCGGCAGGTATTTACTTCTGGACTACGCTATAAAAAGCTTCGGTCGCGAACCAATGGAAGTTATTTAGAAAGCGAAGGCGATAGTATCAATTCCAACTTTTTTAGAATTCATAATGTAACCGATTATTCATTTGAGAAAGCATGGGTGGGCGGCAAGATCTCTTCCGAAGACAATTCAGTAAAAAACGAAATGCGCGATAGTTTGTCACCCGTAAGCCAACGTTATGCGGCTTATGAAGCTTTTGTGGGGCTTGGCGATAGCACCAAGGTCTTTGTTGCAGGGGGTTATCAATATCGCACCAATGATAGTTTACGTAATACTAAAGTACAGCGCGTAAATCATGCGAGTACGTTCTATCTCAAATCAAGACCGATTCAAACTACGGCATCTCAGCTGTCTATTTTTGCGAATTATAGAGTGTTGAAGGATGACTTCGGAAGTGAAGAAGACGATCAATCCTTAAATGCACGCTTGCTCTACAACCAACGTTTTCTAAAAGGTGGAATTCAATGGAATACTGCTTTAGAATCAAATAATGGGGTGATCGCTCAGCAGGAGTTTACATATTTAAAGGTGGAACCCGGACAAGGGGTTTATACGTGGATCGATTATAATAACAATGGAATTCAAGAATTGGAAGAATTTGAAATCGCCCAATATCAGGATGAAGCCGAGTATGTGCGCGTCTTATTGCCCAATCAGATCTTTTTAAAAGTTCGAGAGAATAAATTGAGTCAGATCGTGACTTTGAATCCGCAGTCATGGAACAATAAAGAGGGATTTTTAAAGACCTTATCACATTTTTACAATCAAACATCTTTTCAGATCAACCGCAAAGTACGGCGCGCCAATGACCGCTTGCTGCTCAATCCGTTTGAAGATGGTGGTGAAGACGAATTGGGGCTTACTAAGAATTTTAGAAACGCGCTTTTCTTCAATCGCGGGAAACAATATTTTACCACAAGCTATACGTATTTGGAGACGTCAAGTAGTAATTTGATCTCTTTAGGACTTCAAACCTCCACCTTGAATAGCCATCAATTTAATTTTAATCATAAATTTTGGGAAAGCTGGTTAGTAACATTAAAAGGATCGTTGGGAGAAACAGCCAGTATTTCTGAGAATTTTGAGAGTCGGAATTTTGAATTAGACACGTATGATATAGACCCGAAGGTTTCGTATTTATTGAATCGGCAAACACGTTTTGATCTGTTTTATGGCTTCTTAAATAAAACGAATGTATTAGGAGCCATGGAAACGCTTAAACAGCAGAAAACAGGCTTCTCTTTCGCTTACAACAATGCTGAAAAGATCTCGATGAGTGGAACGTTTAATTATATTCAAAATGCTTTCGACGGAAGTGCTTTTTCACCTGTTGCTTATCAGATGTTAGAAGGTTTACAGCCAGGGACCAATTTCACTTGGAATGTTTTACTTCAGAAGAAAATAACGAAGTATTTGGATGCTAATCTTTCGTACTTCGGAAGGAAAAGTGAAAATTCGAAAGCGATTCATACAGGGAATATTCAGCTACGCGCTTTCTTTTAAAAATAAAAAAGCCGTCTTGCAATGCAAGACGGCCTTTGTACTAAATTCTTCCGAAGAAAAATTACTTTACGATGATACGTTTTACAACGCCATCGGTTTTTGTTCCTAGTTTGATCAAGTAAACACCAGAAGCGGCATACGACATATCTAATGTGTAGCTATACTGATTGTTTTCTTTTTCTAAACGGTAGTTTGTTAAACGTTGACCTAAAGTATTGAAAACATTAAGTTCTAGCTTATCGTCATAAGCAATATTGCTTAATGTGATCTCAAACATATCGGCAGACGTTTCAATTACTTTGAAATCGGCTCCTGAGAATGTAGAATCATTCACACCCAAAGCACCAATTAAAGCAGAGTAATCTTCTGTTTCACCAAAATCAGTTGTTTCACAAGCATCTGTTGGTACTGGTGCATTCCAATTGGTTTTAGCTCTCATGATGTGTTGGCCTAGCGTTGCTGCAGCAGGAATTACTAAATCCATAGTTTCAGTATATGTTCCACCTGTTTGTCCGTCTGCAATCTCGTAGTTATCAACTACAATTTCATCTGTAGTAAAAATAAAGTCGTCGTTAAAATCGATCCAAACTACGATAAATTGATCTCCGTAACCTGTTGTTACAGTAAGGTCGTAGGTTGTTCCTGGCTCAAACCCTGCAACAAGATTTGTAAAATCACCGTAACCTTCACAAGCTGATGCGTTATTAATATCGGTCACACTAAATAGTTGGAAACCGTCACCAAAAGAACAATCTGCAGTTGGCAAACAATTTGAATTTACCACTTGTACAGATGTTTCGTCATTTGCAGTATCACTATCTCCTGTTAAAGAAGTAGTAGCGCTAAGCGTGTAAACACCAAATGCTGAAAGGTCTGCTGTTTGTGTAAAGTCATAAACCATTGAAGTATCGCCAGCCAAAGGACCAGGAATTACTTCGGTAACCACTGTACCGTTTAGGTCGTAGCTTACGTCAAAATTAGTTTGTGATGCACCACCAAAGTTATTGATCTCAACCGTTACTGTTTCAGCGTTTGATAAGTTCTCACCTGAAACTGGCGAAGAAATACTCACAACACCAAGGTCATTTGGCTGTAGGTGTGTTACCTCTACGGTAATATCGTCATTTGATGTATCCTCATCAGTTCCGTAAACCGTTCCTGTTGTGATCTCATAGGTTTGACCTACGGTAGAAAGATCTGCGGTAGTAGCAAATGTAAATTGTGTTGAGGTTGATGAAGGAATACTTCCTACGAAAGGTTCAGAAACAACCATTCCACCATCAACTTGATACGTAACATTAAATCCTGTTGCAGGTAGTTGACCGAAGTTAAAAATATCTACGGTTACCGTTTCAGCATTTGTCAATGTTCCAGTAACTGGCGTTACCAAGTTAACAACACCTAGATCATTATTGAAATTAGGAGCAATTTTAAAAACACCTACAACGTCTTTACGACCGCTGTTCATGTATTCATTGATAAACCAAAAAGTTTTGTCATCAACAGGATCAATATCAATTTTACTATAATCTCCATAACGCAATCCTGGAATATTTGCATTTCCAGCTGCGATCAATTCTTCTGCAATAGTCATAGTGTTTAATGGATCTGCTGCAAAACGACCTGTATAAAAAGAACTCACTTGTACTGGATTTGGATCGTTTGGATCCACTGTCATTCCAGAATATCCCATACCAATATTACCTTGAATATCCATCATCATACTCGCATGCCATGCGTGCTTATTGTTAGGAGAAGTGTATGTTCCTTCTTGGAAAATACTCCAAGGCTGACCATCACCTGATTGTCTTAATTCGAACCAACGAACACCAGCGCGCTCACCAGAAGTAGCATCTGTATCAACCACAAAGTTAAAAACAGCAGAGTTATGACCTGCAAATTTGCGGAACTGAGCTTGATTCATGATCGTCGCCTGAAGCGCATCAATAGGAGTACCTCCACCTGGTTGTGTCAAGTTTGAAAAACTCCCACCATCAAATACAGAGATAAATGGTGTTGTATTCAATTCGTTTGGAGCAGAAACTGTTGAGTTCCCTGGAGTTGTCCAGTCAACATCAATGGTCCATACTTTTACGTGATCTGCACCTACACCACCCCAAGCATCATCTTGAAGGTAGATTACCGGAAGACCACCAGCAGCTGGCATGTTATCATCGGTTACGTTAAGCGCTTGTGGGCTATAAAAACCACTAGTTACAATACCAGGAAGATCAAATCCTTGAATCCCAGCACCTGCATTACCTGCAAGCATTTCGTCTCTTTCTAATGCCCAAACACGGTTCGCAGAACCTGTGTTATCAGTCATATAGTAACCATCACTCCAAACAGAAAGTTTCTGATAATCGTTTATTTGTGAAATGGTATAGTTGTACCATCCGTCGTTGATAGGATCTGGTCCGTCTGAAACGGCTATTTGAGCACCGCTTCCTAAGAAGGTCATTACCCAGCGATCTGCAGCCTTGTCATAAGACACTGTTAGATCACAACATCCACCGTTTGGAAAGATAGTTGGGTTTGGAGATAGCTGACCTGTAAGATCATTTCCAGCTTTATCATAAATGATAAATCCTGTATTAAACACTACTACTACGTGATTTGGTCCAACTGCTAAAGATGGATCTGTAGGCTGAGAATTAGATTGAGCAGCATCAAATACTAAAATTGGTGCTTTTCCAGGAATTTTTTGTGTTAACGGATCTTGATTTCTGAAGAAGTAATCATCTTCCGTTTGTTTATCCTTTCCGATAATAACTTTATTACCAGAAGAACGTCCGTCTTTTGCTTCTTTCAGCCCCGTTTGAGCTGGAAGTAATTCTGATCTGGATGCAATTGAAGGGATATATTGCATCGATTCAATGGTTCCAACGTACGTAGCGCCGGCACCCTCATTTTGTTGTGCGATCGCAGTAATACTTACTGCAAACAACAACATAAGTAAAGAAATTTTTAATTTCATAAATATAGTTTAAAGGTTTGAAAAATTAAGAGCCCTAAAATACAACCCTCACCATTAAAACCCTAATAGAATACCTAAATATTTTTTAAGCTAAATACCTAACAGCTAGTTTATTAAAAACTATAAACCTAGTAATTTACTAGGGTATCGAGTAGTGTTTTAAAGGCAAAACATCCTCGAACTCGTGAACTACATGCTAACTTATCCATACTAAAAAATCCCGCCTATTGGCGGGATTAGTTCAGTATACGTTCTTGAAAACCAGGCAAAAAGCGAAGTTTTTCAGACCGAATTTTATTAGAAATTACTTCTCTATTCTACTAGGATCTTAGCCGATTTTTCCAAATCTCCACTACCTAATTGAATAACATAAACACCTGAAGCTACATAAGACATATCTAGCTCGTAACGATATTTATTTCCTTCTCTGATCAAGTTATTAAACGCTAACAATTTACCTCCAATATCATAAACAGATAAGGGCAATACGTCGTCATAGGTCGTTGTAAGTGTGATCGTGAATTTTTTCTGATCACTTGATGTTACTACCATTTCGGCATTTGAAAGTTCTAAATCGCTAATTGATAAAAGCATTTCATTGTCAACATTCTCTCCATAGACATTATTAAATGGATTAGCATCTCCTGGATTATTAGCAGCGGTTTCAATTCGGTACTCGTTCGTTGCAGAAAGATCTGCCGTTTCGTCAAAACTGAATTCAGCCGTTCCACCTGGAGGAATTGTTCCTGTAAATGTTTCAGATACAACTGGACCACCATTAATAGAATACGTTACTGGAAAACCAGACTGACCAGATGTTCCGTAGTTTTGAATTTCAATAGTAATAACCTCAGCAGCTGTTAATCCTTCGCCAGAATTAGGGCTTAAATTAATCACAGCTAAGTCATTGGCAACGGCATTAGCATGTGTAAACACCCCTACAACATCTCTTCTGTTTGGATTGAAGTATTCAGCAATATGCCAGAATGTTTGATCATCAGTTGGATCAACAGTAAGATGTACGTAATCTGCAAAACGTTCTCCTGGGCTGTTCGCTGTACTTTGTGCGATTAACTCTTCTGCAATAGTCATTTGACCTACTGGATCCCCGTTAAAACGACCTGTATAACGAATAGAAATTCTTTCAGTATCACTTACGGCAGAATATGCCATCCCTATGTTACCAAAAATATCCATTGCCATACTTCCAGAAAACGCATCCTTACCATTCGGTGCGGTATACGTTCCTTCTTGAAAAATACTCCAAGGCTCACCTTGCGCTGTTTGTCTTAACTCATACCAACGAATTCCAGCAAGCTCACCAGCCGTTGGGTCTGTATCTACCACAAAGTTTAACAAAGCTGAATTGTATGTGTCAAATTTTCTAAATTGTGCTTGATTCATGATCGTTGCTTGTAATGCATCAATATCTGCACCTCCACCTGGTTGATCTAGGTTTGAAAAGCTACCTCCGTCAAAAACACTAATAAAATCTGTGGTTGTAATGATTTGTGCTGCGGAAACCGTTGAATTGGATGGTGTTTCCCAATCTGTGTTGAATGTCCAAACCTTTAAGTGGTCATCACTCACACCGGCCCATGCATCATCTTGTAGATACACTACAGAGAAATCTCCCTTTTCAGGTTGAGAACCTCCCGTTGCCGAAAAACCATGTGGACTATAAAACCCGCTAGTAGCAATTCCAGGAAGTGGGAAAGAAATACGCTGTGCTGGTAATCCTTGAGCCATTTGTTCACGCTCTACCGCAAAAACACGGTTTGTAGCACCAATGTTTGCTGTTACATAATACGCATCACTCCAAACAGAAAATTTTGTATAATCTGGAAATGATCCGGTTGTAAATCCTGTGGTGTATACATGCCATCCATCATTTACTGGATCTGGACCTTGACATACCGCCATGTTAAAACCATTAGGGTTACTATCAAATTCAGTAATTACAAAACGACCTCTAGGTTCACCTGGTTCATTTTCAATATATGGATCAAAAAATACAATAGGATCTCCAATTGCATTTCCTGGAAATAAGGTTGCTAAAGATGCTTCGTTCGTTAATGGGTTTCCAGCTTTGTCAAAGATTCTAAATCCAAAGTTCCAAGCTCCGATAAAGTGATTCGGACCCGCAGCTCCTGTTGGATCTGTAACGCCTGCTTGTGGTGTTGTATCTGCATCGAAAACAAGCAATGGAGCTTTTGACCCGTGTATAGGCGCTTCTGTTTGTAGTGCTCCATCAACACCTAGTGATCCTTTTCCTGGCACTACGTGATTCCCGCGTTGTCGTTTAGGTCTTGCCGCACGTACGGTCTCATCGGCTTCAATAAACGTACCCGTTCTTATCTGCTCTGCGATACTAGGAACGTTCACTGGCGCTCCCATCATACCGTAATCGCTGGCAGGATATTGTTGTACTTCTTGGGCTGTTAAACTTACTGTTCCCAGTAACCCTAAAGCCATAACGTAATGCTTAAATTTCATATTTCTGTAATTTTAAAATTCATATCTTTTTTAATTCTCTAAATTTACGACGAAATGCTTAAAAATCAAGAATAAATCAATTATATTTTTTCGATAGAATCCGCTAACCATCTGTTACTAAACGACAATCGATCTAACAATGTCTTTTTTGAGAAGAAAAAAAATAAATTCTTATACAGTCTTTAATAAAGGCACAATAGTTGTAAATTTCACAAATAAATAACCCAAAAAATAAATTTCATGTTTACTAGAACTTTAATATTAGTATTTCTTGTATCGATAACCGCTTGTTGCACCTCAAAAAAAACAGCAACAGCAGCTACTTCAGACACAAGTGATAAGCAAGAAGTTATGATGTCTGATGCAAAAATGATAGAAGCTGGTTTTAAACAAGGAACCATCGAAGCGAGCACGGTTGAAGGTGATTGTCCCTTCGTTATAAAAATGGATGGTGAACAATCCTATTTTTTAGACCCAATAAACTTAGAAGAGACGTACAAAAAAGACGGAATGAAGCTATGGTTTACGTTTAGACCGCTACGTATGGCAAACCGCTGTAAAAAAGCAAACCCTGTTGAAATCGAAGACATGCAACTTAGGGTCTCGAAGAATTAATAGCGAGTACCTCATCAAAACGGAGTAATACCCAGTATCTCAATAACTAAAATTTCCGAAGCGAAACATCTTGTTTTACTTCGGAAATTTTAAATTAATGCCAAGTTGGTTTATTCTATTTTAACCACTTCTTCATAGATATGGCCTCTGAAATAATCCCTTCAATCTCTGAAATAGCAACACGTTCTTGTTCCATCGTATCTCTATGACGAATCGTTACCGTTTGATCTTCCAATGACTGGTGATCAACCGTAATACAAAATGGCGTTCCAGCTGCATCCTGACGGCGATAACGCTTTCCTACAGCGTCTTTCTCATCATATAACACGTTATAATCCCACTGAAGATCTTCTACGATCTGCTTTGCTAATTCTGGTAAACCATCTTTTTTGAGCAACGGAAAAATAGCAGCCTTTGTAGGTGCTAAAATGTAAGGTAATTTTAAAACTGTACGCGTATTACCATCCTCCAATGTCTCTTCTTCTAGCGAATGACTTAATACCGCTAAAAACATACGGTCTAATCCAATAGAAGTTTCAACCACATAAGGAACATAACTTTCGTTAATTTCAGGATCGAAATAGCGCAATTTTTTACCCGTGAATTTCTCGTGTTGGTTCAGATCGTAATCGGTTCTTGAATGAATTCCTTCTAATTCTTTAAAACCGAAGGGGAAATTAAACTCAATATCAGACGCTGCATCGGCATAGTGCGCCAACTTTTCATGATCATGAAAACGATAATTTTCAGCGCCCATTCCTAACGAAAGATGCCATTTTAAACGAGTTTCTTTCCAGTGTTCATACCACTTCTTCTGTTCCCCTGGACGTACAAAAAATTGCATTTCCATTTGTTCAAACTCACGCATTCTAAAAATAAACTGTCGCGCGACAATTTCATTTCTAAACGCTTTCCCTGTTTGAGCAATTCCGAAGGGAATTTTCATTCTACCCGACTTCTGAACATTTAGAAAGTTCACAAAAATTCCTTGTGCAGTTTCAGGTCGTAAGTACAGATCCATTGCGTTTTCAGCATCGGCTCCTAGTTTGGTTCCAAACATTAGGTTAAACTGCTTTACATCGGTCCAATTTCGGCTACCCGTTGCTGGATCAGCAATCTCAAGCTCTTCGATCAACGCCTTTACATCGGCTAGATCCTCATTATCTAAAGAGCGCGCCATGCGCTCTAAAATTTCTTTCTTTTTAGCCAAATAACCTACTACTCTTGGGTTTGTCGTTACAAATTCAGCTTCGTCAAAACTTTCCCCGAAACGTTTGGCAGCTTTTGCGATCTCCTTTTCTGCCTTCTGATTTAGCTTTTCAGCATGATCTTCAATCAACACATCGGCGCGATACCGCTTCTTTGAATCTTTGTTATCAATCAACGGATCATTAAACGCATCAACGTGCCCAGAAGCTTTCCAGATGGTTGGATGCATAAGAATTGCAGAGTCAATTCCAACGATATTCTGATGCATATGTACCATACTTCGCCACCAGTATTCTCTGATATTTTTTTTTAGCTCTACACCATTTTGTGCGTAATCATAGACCGCACTCAGGCCGTCATATATTTCGCTAGAACCAAAAATGTATCCATACTCTTTTGCGTGAGATACTACGCGTTTAAATTGATCTTCGTTGTTTGCCATAGCGCAAAAATAAAAAATCCGCTATGATAACATCATAGCGGATTTGTTTTTTTTTAACTATTCGGTATTATTTCAAGATCATGGTCGTTGTCGCGATCTGTGCGGCACCATCAAATACGTTAATAGTGTACCTTCCTTCAATAAGATCTGCCTCTACTGCATTCACAAGAACGCATACATCCAATTCTTCATTTTCATAAAATACACGAGAAGAGGCACTGTAGTTCACTACCGCATTATCCACTTCCAAAATACCTTTTTCACCAAGTATCGCATTCTTCGGATTAATGACCTGAACATATAAAATACGATCTCCTTTTTGAGCAATGGCGTTCGGCGCTAGTGTAAAACAAGCACGTATCTTATCGGCTCTGCTTGAACGTTTGGTGTCAACTATTTTACCGCTATTTCTAACGATTACAGCCTCTCCACGAAGATCAATTGCATTAATTACCGATGCCTTTTTGATCGTCTCAGACATCATCACGTTACTTAAACTAACAGAATCGACCGTTTGACGCGTAGATTCAAGCACCACATTGGTACTATCGCGCTCCAATGCAAGTCGTTGATTTTCCACAATGAGACTGTCGGCTTTCTTAAAGAGCATGGTTCGCTCCCGTTTTAGACGCCCTATTTCAGCTTTATAGCGCTCGATAAGCCCTACGTTGGCTTCAGATTTCTTTACGGAATCTAATAAAACATTAATTCGTTCCCGTGCCGCTAAAAGATCTTGATCTTTCAATTCATTATCTTGTATGATCTCATCATAATTAGCGATGAGGTCTTCCAATTCTCCTTCAATTTTAACCTTTTCGGCTGTTAAACTTGTTTCAGTATCCTTACTGTCATTAAATAACTTAACCGTATAAACGGCCAGTGCAATAAGTAAAACAGATAAAACACCAATTAAAACCTTAAATTTAGTGCTGTTATTCTCTGTGGTCATAAATTATAAATTAGATGGTTACTAAGGTGCTAAAGTAACCACAGTTACATTGCAAAAACGTTTATAAAATGGTAAAAAGTTATAAAATATGTTAAATCTATTATTTCCGAAGCATTGCAACGGGTGTAAAAAGACCTTAACTACAAATGAAAAGGTCTTGTGTACACAGTGCATTCACGACCTTCCCTTGGCTTGTCATCATCGTACCAACAGCCAAGCAATGAAGCAGGTTTTCTTCGGAAGATTCCCTGTAGAAAATGCAACCGCTCTGCTACAATTTCAAAAAAGAGGCATTACACAAGAGTTATTACACAATTTAAAATATCGCGGACAACAGGAAATTGGTGTTTTCTTCGGAAAATGGCTCGGTGCAGAAATAGCAGAATTAGAGCACTATCAAAGTATCGATATGGTGATTCCCGTTCCGTTGCATAAACAAAAATTAAAAAAACGAGGCTATAACCAAGTGGCAGGCTTTGGAAAAGAGATCGCTTTAGCACTCAATAAACCATATAGGGATGAAGTTCTTTTGAAAATTTCGAAAACGAGCTCCCAAGTTTTTAAACAACGCTTGACGCGTTTTAGCGCTCCACAGATCTTCACCGTGCAGAACCCAGGCCTGATCAAACAGAAACACATCTTGTTGGTTGACGATATTGTGACCACAGGTGCTACGCTAGAGAATTGCGCACTTCAACTTCGTGATGGAACCGATGCTAAGATCAGTCTAGCCACCATTGCAATTGCGCTATAAATCACACCAAAGAATTCCTTCCGAAGAACATCCAAATAACACGATAAGCGCAAATAGCTGTTCTTTCATACAATTAAAAGGCCTTACTTGAAAAATCTTGCTACTTTTGTTTTTACTACTATGGCTAGAATATCTTTTCATCAAATAAAACATCGTCTGCTTTATATTCCTATTGCAGTTTTGTTCATGCTTTCCTTTGTAGATTGCGCAAAAAAGGGACGTCCAACAGGGGGTCCTAAAGACAGTATTCCTCCAGTGATCCTAAAAAGTGTTCCCGAAAATTATACAACGCGCTTTTCAGAAAAAGAAATCCGAATCACCTTTGACGAGTATATAAAACTGAAGGACATTCAGAAGAACTTAATCATTTCGCCTCCCTTAAAGTATACACCGGTGATCACGCCACTCAGTACTTCAAAAACGCTAAAGATAAAAATTCTTGATACGCTTAAGGAGAATACAACCTACTCGATAAATTTCGGGCAAAGTATTGTTGATAATAATGAAGGAAACGCCTTCGATTATTATAAATATGTGTTTTCAACGGGAACCTATATTGACAGCCTAAAATTAAGCGGAAAAGTGCGTGATATTAAATTGCTGAAATCGGATGACCTCGCTACCATCATGTTGTACGAAGTAAACGACACCTTTAAGGATTCGCTGATCTTTTCTGAAAAACCAACATACATCACCACAACGCGTGACAGTACAAAAACCTTCGAACTCTCTAATATTAAGGAAGGAACCTATTTATTAATGGCGTTGCAAGAGAAGAATAGCGACTATACATTTCAGCCATCGACTGATAAAATTGCGTTTGAAAGTAATTTTGTCACTCTACCAACCGACAGCACATTTGATCTTACCCTTTTTAAAGAGAATGTAGCCTTCGCTTTAGCAAAACCAAAGCAAGAGAGTAAAAACCGAATTGCTTTTGGTTATACTGGCAAAATCGATAGCCTGCAAATCGCCTTGCTTTCAGAGATTCCAGATACATTTGAAAAGCGCATTTTTAAAGATGTAGAAAAAGACACCTTATATTATTGGTACAAGCCAGCTTTAGAAGTTGATTCGCTACTTTTTGAAACCAAGGCCTGGCTGTCATCAACCATTGACGAAAAATCAGCAGATACGGTCTCGGTACGCATGCGTGATCTATTTGCAGATTCTCTGGTCATTGGAGCGCGAAAAGTAGGTTTTATAAAACCCAAGGACACCTTTCAATTGGTCGCAAACATTCCTTTAGAAAGTCTGAATGCTGAAAAGATCCGTATTATGGATAAGGATACGCTCGCTGTAGATTTTACATCGTCTCTAAACAAAAAGAACAATACGGTTTCTATTTCCTTTCCAACTTCCGAAGAACAATTCTACAGAGTTACGTTACTTCCGGAGGCATTTAGCACGTTTCTCGGAAAAACCAATGACACGCTAACATATAATCTAAAAACCAAATTGGAGTCAGATTATGGACAAATCTCACTAACGCTACAAAATGTTTCTTCGTATCCCTTGATCGCAGAGTTGGTTGATGCTAACTTTAAGCCTATAGCCAGCACCTATTTAAAAGAGCCTGGTCTTGTTGAATTTTCAAATATCGATCCGGCTTTTTATTATATTCGGGTGATTGAAGACCTAAACAAAAATGGTGTTTGGGATGCTGGAAGTTTTCTTGACCGCAGACAACCTGAAACAATTACCTATTATCCATCGAAGATCGAAGTGCGACCGAATTGGAGTTTAAAAGAAACTTTTATTCTAAAGTAAAGGAATCCCGATCGTGCAAAAACTGAAGCCGTGTTCTATTTATTTTAAGGTGCTCTTTGTTTAAAACAATCGTTTGAATAAATTCTTCTGTAGCCACGTTTGAGTGCATCGGCTCTTCACCAAGCGCATCATATACAGCAGAATGCCCAGAGTAAGCATGGCCATTACCATCTAAACCAACACGATTCACACCAATACAATAACTCATGTTCTCAATAGCGCGTGCCTTTAACAGTGCGTCCCACGCATTAACCCGCTTCTCGGGCCAATTTGCACAATAAATAAGAAGATCATAATCCTCTGTATTTCGTGCCCAAACAGGAAAACGAAGATCATAACAGATCAATGGACAAATACTCCAGCCCTTATAGGATATGATCAGCTTTTCGGTTCCAGCCGTATACACCTTGTGTTCTCCTGCTAAAGTAAAGGTGTGTTTTTTATCGTAATAGTGAAAAGAACCATCTGGAAAGACAAAATACAACCTATTAAAATAACTACCTTTTTCCTTTGTGATCACGCTTCCCGCAATGGCGGCATTTTTAAAAGCAGCTTGCTTTTGCATCCATACTAAGGTTGGTCCTTCATGTTCTTCTGCAAGTACTTCGGCATTCATTGAGAATCCAGTTGTGAACATTTCGGGCAACAAAATAAGGTCCGTTGGCTCAGAAATACTATCAATTTTTTTTGAAAAATCTTCTCTATTCGCAACAGCATCTTCCCAATGGAGCTTTGATTGTATGAGCGTAACGGTAAGGGTTTCCATAATCTTTGGCTTCTATAAACAAAGATACTATTTGAAAGACGATCCTTCTAACAGGATGATAAGATCTTTTAGTCCTTGCATTTTAGCATGTTCAAGCGCTCTATTCCCACGATCATCCCGCAACTCGGTATTGGCTCCATGCGCTAATAATAGAGCGACCAAAGACTTCCTATTAAAGGTAGTTGCAAAAATAAGCGCCGTGGCTCCATTCGAATTTGTAGTATTAATGGCAGCGCCATGGCTTATAAGACTTTCAGCTATTTCGTCGAATCCCTTAAAACATACGCCCATCAACGCTGTATTTCCTGAGGCATCTTGTGCATCAATGTCTTGCTCGTAATTCAGAATAATTTCTGAAATATCTTCTAAACCGTAATAGGTTGCCAAAAGCAGTGGCGTTGAACCGCGCGGATCTTTCTCATTCACCCAGGTCGGGTTTTCTCTTAAAAGGTGAGCCACCAAAGCAGCGTCTTCATTACGAATGGCATCAAACAGCATAGTACTCATAGGTGCGTAGTTATAATGAGGATATTTAAGAAGTGCAGCTCCGCATTAAATAGAAGCGACCCTTTTTTAAATATCCTCGTTTACTTAATGTGGAAGTCCAAATTATTTTAGATCAAAACGATCTAAATTCATCACTTTGGTCCAAGCAGCAACAAAATCATTAATAAATTTTTCTCCGGAATCTGAACAAGCATATACCTCGGCGATTGCTCTTAATTCTGAATTTGATCCAAAAATAAGATCGGCACGCGTTCCTGTCCATTTAAATGTATCTGTCGCTCGATCACGACCTTCAAATACGGTTTCATCTGCTGAAACTGCTTTCCATGTCGTTCTTATATCAAGCAAGTTTACAAAGAAATCGTTTGTTAGTGCTTGTGGATTCTCTGTAAAAATACCGTGACTTGATTGATCATAGTTTGCGTTTAAGGCACGCATACCACCCACCAATACTGTCATTTCTGGAACTGTAAGCGTAAGCAATTGCGCTTTATCAATAAGGAGTTCCTCTGGAGCGATCTCTTGACCCTTTGTTACATAATTTCTGAAACCATCGGCAAGGGGTTCAAGATGCTTAAATGAATCAACATCTGTTTGTTCTTGTGTAGCATCTCCTCTTCCGGCTGTAAAAGGAACAGTGATCGTTCGTCCTGCATTTTTTGCTGCCGCTTCAACAGCTGCAGCGCCTCCCAATACAATTAGGTCGGCCATAGATACCGTTCCGGAAAATTTATTTTGAATTCCTTCAAGAACAGTAAGCACTTTAGCTAACTCGGCTGGGTTATTAACCTCCCAGTCTTTCATTGGCGCTAATCGAATTCGGGCACCATTGGCACCGCCACGCATATCAGATCCTCTATAGGTGGAAGCCGAAGCCCAAGCGGTTGTAACCAATTGCGCTATAGACAAGCCAGAAGTAAGTATTTTTTGCTTTAATTCTGAAATGGCAGCGTCATCTAAATGACTATTGCTTGTTGGAATAGGATCTTGCCAAAGTAATTCTTCTTGTGGAACTTCTGGTCCTATATAACGAGAAACGGGTCCCATATCTCTATGTGTTAATTTATACCAAGCACGTGCAAATGCATCTTCGAAATCTTTGGGATTTTCATGAAAATGCTTCGAGATCTTCGCATAAATTGGATCCATTTTTAAAGCCATATCGGCTGTGGTCATCATTAAATTTTGCTTTTTAGAAGCATCATGCGCCATTGGAGCCATTCGAGCATGAGAAGCTTCGGTTGGCTTCCATTGATGTGCTCCTGCCGGACTTTTAGTCAATTCCCAATCGTAATTCAATAATACGTCAAAATAATCGTGATCCCATTGATATGGAACAGGTGTCCAAGCACCTTCAATTCCACTGGTAATAGTATCATCACCTTTCCCAGATTTATACGTACTCAACCAACCCAATCCTTGGGCTTCAATTTTTCCTCCTTCAGGTTCCACCCCAACAAGATCACCATCACCCGCACCATGCGCTTTTCCAAAGGTATGCCCTCCCGCGATCAAAGCAACAGTTTCTTCATCATCCATGGCCATTCGACCAAAAGTTTCTCTTATATCATGGCCCGAACCAAGCACATCAGGTTCTCCGTTGGGTCCTTCTGGATTTACATAGATAAGTCCCATGTGAGCTGCACCTAAGGGTTTTTCGAGTTCACCTTCTTTTTTATAACGAGCATCATTACCCATCCATTCGGTTTCAGATCCCCAATAAATATCTTGTTCTGGTTCCCACACATCTTCTCTTCCGCCAGCAAAACCAAAGGTTTTGAACCCCATAGATTCCAAGGCACAATTTCCTGCGAGAATTAGAAGATCTGCCCAAGAAATTTTCTTACCATATTTCTGTTTGATCGGCCAGAGTAAAAGTCGAGCCTTATCCAAGTTTCCGTTATCGGGCCAACTATTCAATGGCGCAAAACGTTGATTCCCTGTGTTTCCGCCACCACGTCCGTCGGTCACACGGTAGGTTCCTGCGCTATGCCATGCCATTCGTATAAAAAAACCGCCATAGTGACCATAATCTGCAGGCCACCAATCTTGAGAATCTGTCATTAATTTCACCAAGTCATTTTTTAAAGCATCATAGTCAAGGCTTTTAAAAGCTTCCGCATAATCAAAATCCGCTTCCATAGGATTCGACTTGTTTGTATGCTGACGTAAGATGTTTAATTTTAATTTATTTGGCCACCAGTCTTGATTACTTGTTCCACCTCCTGCAGTTTGATGCGGTATCCCACCAAAATAGGGGCATTTACTTGCATCGCTATCGTTAATATCCCAAGCCTCGCCGTGATCTTTGTTCTTAGTGTCCATAATTTGAATTGTTTTTAATTTAATGATTCAATAAAAATACCCAATTAATACGGATCTCGTTAGGTATGGTTCATCATTAGATATGATTAATTAATTGATAAAACTTATAGTTAGGGTTAATACCTATTGACAAAAACTTTCGTGTATCACTAAAGCTGTCTCAGAATTTCACCTGCTGCGCGCAATGTTTCTTCGGTTTTTGCGAAACACACTCGAATTTGTTTAAAGTCGGTTTGGTCTGCATTAAATACTGAAGTTGGAATAGTAGCCACTTTATGATCTTTTATTAAACGTTCCGCGAAAGCGATATCACCTTCCGAAGAAATCTCAGAATAATCCAGCAATTGGAAATAGGTTCCTTTCGATGGATAGATTTTAAATTTAGACCCCTCAAGTTGTAATATAAAGAAATCTCGCTTTTGCTGATACAATTCAGGAAGATTCAAATAATGGCTTGGATCTTCCATATACCACGTTAATGCCTTTTGAACTGGGTGATTCACACAAAAAACATTGAATTGATGTACTTTCTGAAATTCGCGCATCAAAGGCTCGGGTGCGAGGCAATACCCCATCTTCCAACCAGTATTGTGAAACGTCTTTCCGAAAGACGCGGTGATAAATGTTCGTTCCGACAAACCTTCGAAGCGCGCCGCACTCTGATGTAGCGCTCCATCAAATACCATATGCTCATAAACTTCATCGCTAAGGACCAGAAGGTCGTGTTTTTCTACCAAAGTTTGAAGCTGTAGCATATCATCTTCAGATAACAGCATTCCACTAGGATTGTGTGGCGAATTTATTATGATCATTTTGGTTTTTTCTGAAATACGATCGGAAACTTCCTCCCAAGATGGTGCATACAAAGGAGCCGATAGTTGCACTTTAACTACGTTTCCTCCAAATAGTTGAATGGTAGGCTCGTAGCAATCGTATGCTGGCGTGAATACAATCACC
>Ga0209344_10002680_pt1 | contig 19233 bp, 14 predicted proteins | sample Cruoilmetagenom6_FD_187293 | JGI IMG/M metagenome (GOLD analysis project Ga0209344, IMG submission 187293) | Oil polluted marine microbial communities from Coal Oil Point, Santa Barbara, California, USA - Santa Barbara Oil Seep Sample 6 (SPAdes)... | ecosystem: Environmental > Aquatic > Marine... | reverse complement strand
TCAAGAAGCCCAAGCGGACCCTCTTCGAGCGGGCCGAGGCCTTCATCTCGAACCTCTCGACGCGCAACAACTTCTGGAACCGCGTCTGCTCGATGATCTGGCTCCCCTACGCCTTCCGCTCGGGCATCACGATGCAGTCCGACGCGAGCACCTACCGCGCGACGCTGCCATTCCGCCGATTCAACAAGAACTGGTACAACGCGATGGCCGGGGCCGCCCTGCTGGGCAACTCCGAGATCGCCGGCGGCAACTATGTCTTTGCCGTCTGCGGCGGCGACTACACCGTGGTGTGCAAGCACCTCGAATACAAGTTCCTCCGCCCGTGCCACGGCCCGGCCGAGTACCGCATGACCCCGCTTGACGATATCCACGCCCTCGTCGCGACGGGCGAAGAGTTCAACATCGCCGTCCGCATGGACATCGTCCAAGTGCTTGTCCCGATGAGCGAGAAGAAGCTCAAGGACGAGGTCGAGCAGGACGGCGACGACAAGCCAGCCAAGCCCAAACGCGTGGGCCGATGCACCGCGACTTTCCATGTGACGCCCAAGGCCCACCACAAGGCGAAAAAACTCCGCGGCCAGGATTTAAAGCAGGACTCGAAACAAAAATCGAAACTCGATCCGAAATGAGCCCCTCCTCATGAGCGACCAAGGCACCCCCGGGCACCCCACAAGCAGAAACCCGATCCTCTGGGGCGCGTACCTGGCGTGCTCATGGACTTGGTGTATCGGGATGTTCTTCCCCGCGATCCTACTGCGAGACTTCGGCTGGACGGGCTTTTTGATCTTCGCGATCCCCAATGTCCTCGGAGCCGCGGCTATGGGCTGGGTGCTCACCTCGCGCCAAGCATCGGTCTCGATGGTCGAGCGTCACCCGCAGGCCGTCTGGTGGTTCTCGACGATCACACTGGCGTTCCATGTCTTCTGGATCGTCTGGATCAGCAGTTTTATTCGTCAATCCTTCCCCCTGCCCGACAACTACCTCATCGGGGTGGGCGCCGTCGCGATCGCGTTCTCCGTGGTCTCTGGGCGGGCGTCCAGGTTCGGTCGGATGCATGTGCTGGCGATGCTGCTGATCGTGTTCTCGATCGGGGTGCTGATCGTCACGCTCGTCACACCCGACACAACAGAATCACGCGACAACCTTCTCGCTACCGAGCACACCGCAACCGGCGGCTTGTGGATGATCCCGGTGTGCACGCTCGGGTTCCTGCTGTGCCCGTATCTCGATGTCACCTTCCATCACGCCCGCCAGCAGCTCGACACCAAAGCCAACGGGCGCGTGGGGTTCACCATCGGGTTTGCGCTCATGTTCGCGCTGATGATCGTGCTCACGACGCAGTATTCAGGACTCATCATCGCCGGGCTCAACGATCGGCTCTACCCGACCATCGCGGCCCTCTGGATCGGATCGCTGCTCTTGGTCCACATCATGTGCCAGTGGATCTTCACCGTCCGGGCGCATCTCGACCAGATGCGCACCATCCCCGGCAAGGTGCCCCCGATGTCGCTGTTCTTTGCGATGCTCTTCCTGGCCGGCGGCCTTGGCATGCTCATCACACGCGCCCCCGACCACGCAGGTCTGGGCGCGGGCGAACTGGTTTACCGTACATTCCTGAGCGCCTACGGGCTCGTCCTCCCAGCCTATGTCCTCTACCGGATCGTGCTCGGCCAGGTCACCGCCAAAGCCGCACTGACCATCATGTGGATCGCGATCGTCATCGCTACGCCGATGTACTGGATCGGATTCATGGAACGCCAGACCATCTGGCTCGGGCCTGGCGTCGGGGTGCTGCTGCTTGGCGCGTTGGTCGCTCGGTTCATCCCTAGCCAGACCACTCAATCAGCGAGCTGAATCCCCTGATTCTTTGCAACGATCCGCGCATTGCGTCGCATCATCTCGAGCTTGGCCCGCTTCATCGCCGAGCCCACAAATGCAGCACGCCGATCGTCCTCGTTCCAGTTGACAACCTCAAGAAGATCGAAGCTCGCCCGCTCCGACTTGTATGCGCTGTTGGGCTCTGCGCCGAGCACCGATCTCGGCTTGGGCGAGTTGTGCGGGCAGACCTCTTGGCAGATATCGCAGCCGTAGATCCAATCGCCCATCTTGGCCGCCAGCTCTGGATCGATCGGTTCTCGGTGCTCGATCGTCAGGTAGCTGATGCACCTGCGGGCATCGACCTGATGATCCGTGATCGCATCGGTCGGGCACGCGTCGATGCAGGCGGTGCATGAGCCGCAGTGGTCGGTGATGGTGGGTTGAGTTGCAGGCGCCTGAGCATCGAGCGACATGACGATGCCGCCGATGAACAAGTAGCTGCCCAGATTCGGATGGATGATCAGCGTGTGCTTGCCCACCCAGCCGATCCCGGCCCGCTGGGCCAGCTCGCGCTCGGGCACCGGGGCGGTATCGACGAACACCTTGAACGATGCCCCCGGATGCTGCTCGCGCAGATCGTCGGCCATCGCCATCAGGCGTTTCTTCATCAGCTTGTGGTAGTCCTTGCCGCGTGCGTAGCGGGCGATCTTGCCGCGTCCGGGCTCGATCGGCGGGTCCTGGTTGTCATCGCGGCTGGCGTACACATCCCCCACCACCAGAATCGATTGCGCGTGCTCGATGAGCTTGCCCGGATCGGTCCGCAGCTCGGTGTAGTTCTCCATCCACGCCATCGTCCCGTGCATGCCCGCGTCGAGCCAGTTGATCAAGCCCTCGGCATGTCGGCTCGGATCGACACTGGCGATCCCAGCGCACACAAAGCCCGCGCTTCGTGCACGCTCGATCAGATCGGCACCGAGTTGTTGAGATTCCGATGGATCCACACCCACATCGTAGCGTCAGCATGCTCAGCAAGAGCAGGTAGCGCACGGCGTCTTGGCCGATTCGATCCAGCCATACAGCGTATCGCTTGCGTGCTTGAGCACCGCGTCCGCGTCGTACGCCGCATCATCGTCGAGCCAGAGCTGCGGGTACTCGTAGACGATCCACCCGTCGTAGTTCATCTCCGCGAGCACCTTGATGAGCTTGTCGATGGGCAGGGTGCCCTCGCCGAGCTTGGTCGGGTGGCCGTCACGATCGATATCGCAGACCTTGATGACCTTGATCCGATCACCGAGCAGCTTGACGCCGTCGATCGGGCATTCGCCGGCTTGCAGCGACGCGAGCACGCTAAACGACGCGCCCAGCCACATCGAATCCACGGTCTCCATCAGCTCCAAGAGCGCTTCGCTGCGAGCGAACGAGCCCGCGTTCTCGATGAGCACGCGGACATCGGTGTTGCGCCCGGTCTGGGCCGCAAGCTTGAGCCGTTCGCTCACGCGACGCATGCTCCACGCCTTGGGCTCGGCGGCTGGCAGGTCATTGCCGAACACGCGCACGAACTCGGTACCCGAGCGCTCGGCGAGATCAACATACACCTTGGCATCGCTCACGCCCGATTCTTCGTTCATAAAGATCCGCCCGACGACGGGCGGGTTGATCATCTTATCGAACTTGATGCTCGTGGCGAACGACACACAATCAACGCCGGCGTCGTCGAAGATGCCCCGGATGGCTTCGGGCTCGATCCCGAAGGGCTCGGACGCGATCTCGACGCTCTGGTCGTCAAAGCTCCGCAGCTCAACCCCGAGGTACCCGAACTGGGCGGCCTTGGCCGCGGCTTCTTCCATGGTCCAGGTCGGGCAGGCGATCGTTGAGAATGCAATCTTCATGGCGGGGTCCCTTGTGATCTTCGGCGATCTGAATCGAGCTCAGACGCAAAATGGAGCGGTCATCGGTGGCTTGAGTATATGACACCGACGGGCAAATGCCCACTTGCGATCCGGGGCGTACACTCATCTATCGACCAATTTCGCCGGCGGGCACCATCCCCCCCGGACAAAGGAACGCCGCCATGTCATGCCCACGCCATATCGAAGAGACGATCCACACCGATCTCGAAGACAAAATGACCTACACCCAGTTCCTTCGGCTCGACAAGCTCCTCGACTGCCAAGAGATCCACTCCGACCCGCCCCACCACGACGAGATGCTCTTCATCATCCAGCACCAGACCTCCGAGCTCTGGCTCAAGCTGATCATCCACGAGATGAACGAGGCCCTGGGCTATATCAAGCAAGACAAGCTCGCCCCGTCGTTCAAGATCCTCGCCCGGATCAAGCACATCCAGTCGCAGCTTTTGAGCCAGTGGGATGTGCTCGCCACGCTCACGCCCTCAGAGTACACCCAGTTCCGCTATGCCCTGGGCACCGGGTCGGGGTTCCAGTCGATCCAGTACCGCGTGGTCGAGTACCTGCTGGGCAACAAAGACGCCAAGATGATCCCGGTGCACAAGCACGATCCGGGCGCGGTCGAACTGCTCACGAAAACACTCAACACCCCGAGCATCTATGACGAGTTCCTGCGTCTGCTCGCCCGACGAGGGATGCCAATCCCGCAGGAGGTGCTCGATCGGGACATCACCAAGCACCATGTCTCGCACCCGGGCGTGCTCGATGTGTTCAAGACGATTTATACCCATCCCAAGGAGCACTGGGAGGCCTATGAAATGGCCGAAAAACTCGTCGATGTCGAGGACATGTTCTCGCAGTGGCGCTTCCGTCATGTGAAGGTCGTCGAGCGCGTCATCGGTTTCAAACGCGGCACCGGCGGCTCGTCGGGCGTGGACTTCCTCCGCAAAATGGTCGATCACCAGTTCTTCCCCGAGCTCTGGGAAGTCCGCACACATCTTTAACTATGACGAACCCACACTCATCGAGATCATCAGAGCGGATCGCATCAGCCGTGGCCAAGCTCGGCGATGGCCCGCTCACCGAATCGGCGATCGTCGAGCATATCCATCCGCTCTTTACCCGTGTGCTTGCCCGCAACGAGCGGACGGGCGAGATCTACCTCGCCAACCACTCGCTCGGTCGCCCCATGGACGCCGTAGCGGATGAGGTCAGCCGCGCCCTCGACGCCTGGTACGACGGGCTCGACGACGCATGGGGCCCTTGGATGGATCAGCGTGAGCACTACCGCACGCTGATCGCCCAGGTCGCGGGGTGCTCACGACCAGACGCCGTAGTCCCCAAGACCAGCGCCGGTCAGGGGCTGCGGGCGGTGATCAACGCGCTGCCGTTCGATCCCGAGAACCCGGTCGCCAAGATCGTGGCGACCCGGGGCGAGTTCGACTCAATCGATTTTAACCTCAAGGCCGCCGCACACAAAGGGCGGGCCGATGTGCGATGGGTCGAGCCCGATGAGCAAGGGCTCTACCACAGCGATAACCTCATCGCGGCCATCACCGACGACACAGACTTGGTTGTGTGCTCGATGGTGTGCTTTGTGACGGGGCAACTCGTGCCCGATCTCCGCCGAGTGATCGCAGCGGCACGGGCGCACGGGGCATCGGTGCTCATCGACGCATACCACGCGTTCGGTGCCATGGAAATCAACTTTGACAATCTCGACGCCGATTTCCTGATCGCGGGCAACTACAAGTACACCCGAGGCGGCGCGGGGGCGTGCTTCCTGATCATCAATCCCAAGCATCTCTCTGCCGACGGCGGGGTTCCCGATCCGGATGCCCTGTTCTCGATCGACACCGGCTGGTTCGCCAAGCAGGACACCTTCGCCTACCGACGCACCGAACTCCCCGAGTACGAATCCGGGGGCGACGCCTGGCTCGAATCCACGCCCCCCGCGCTGGTCTACTTTCAGGCCGGTCCAGGGCTCGAACTCGTCTCGGCGATTGGGGTCAATCGCCTGCGCGAGTACACCCTGCTCCAGCAGCAGCATCTATGCGACGAACTCACCAAGCATGGTGTCGAGCCCCGCGTCCTCGAACACCGCGGCTCGTTCGTGCTCCTCCCAACAGCAAACGGGCATGACGCGATCGAAAGGCTCAAAGCGATCGGCGTCAACGCCGACGCACGCCCATGCCCAATGACCGGGCAGTGGCTCGTTCGTTTGTGCCCCGACCTGCTCAATACGGATCAAGAGCTCGGCATCGCGGCCGAACGCATCGCTCAGGCTCTCAAGCCGGATTAAGGCTCTTGCTCTGGCTCAAACTTGTCTGGTTCGAACATCGGGATCGTGATCACAAAGTCCGTCCCCTTGCCCGGCTCGGTGTGCAGCTCGAGCTGGCCGTGGTGGGCCTGGACGATCCGCCTAGCCGTGGGCAACCCGAGCCCGGTGCCCGAGGACTTGGTCGTGAAGTACGGATGGAAGACCCGCGATCGGGTCTCGTCGTCCATGCCCGGCCCGGTGTCAATCACATGGATCCGCACCACCTTGTGCCCGTGATCGTCTTCCCCGGCGTGCTCGTCTACACCCTGCATGACCCGGACGATGATCTCGTGCGTGCCCGTCTCCGATGGCTCCATCGCCTGCATCGCGTGCATGGCGTTGAGCATCAGGTTGAGCAGGGCCTGCTTGAGATGATCAGAATCCACAAGCGTGCACGGGTCCGACGGATCGGGCTCGACGCGCAAACGGATATTGGCCCCCTCGGCCATCGGCGAGAAGAAGTCCGCGAGCTCCTCAACAATCGTGTTGATCGATTGATGAGCGCACGCCAGGCGCAGCTCGCCGGCGTATTCAAGAAAATCTTCGAGGATCCCACGCAGGCGCTCGGTCTCGCGCCCCAATGCATCGAGCCGACGGACCAAACGAGAACGGTCCTGCTCCTCGATGGGCAGGTCCTCGACGGCCTCGGTCAAAAGCTGTGCATTGAGCCCGATGGTCGAGAGCGGGTTTTTGATCTCGTGGGCGAGCCCGCCGGTCATCGAACCGATCTCGGCGAGGTGCTCTGCGGCCTGGGCCCGCTTGCGGGCTTTATCCACACGGGCGATCGAAAGGCGGAGCCGACGAGCCCCGAGCAAGTAGGTCAGGAAGCCGCCGATGATCAAGCCCGCCAGCAACCCCATCGACAACCCGGCAGATAGCCCCACGGCCCAGCTCACAGAAGTGTCGGCGGGTGAGGTGTCGATGAGCGCATTCGACGCGAGGTTCATCAACAAGCCATCATCTCCACGGCAAGGCACAAAGGTCGTTTTAAAAATCAGCCTCGATACAACGAACTCTTCCCGGCATCGACGCCAGCGAGTGCTGGCATGCCCAAGTCCCCACCCGGCGCAGGAGAGCTCATCCGATTATACAGACCATGCGGCCGCGATGCGCGCCGAATAGCGCCAATTTATCCGCTCCACAAACTTGTTAGAAACCGGCCTGTCTTTCTCTGGCCGCTGCCCCAGAGCGGGCAACTAGCGGCGGGGAGTGCGAGAATAGGTCCTGCGGGGGATCACCACTTCTGGGGTGTCTTCGCCTTGGCCATCATCTTCGGAAGCACCATAGATCTTGGTCGCCCGCCAGCCCTTGTCGTTGCACTCGGCGTCATAGCAGACCTCGACCCCGTCTTTGAGCACACGGAAGCCGTCCCCCTCGATGACCGTGAAATGCACAAAGATGTCTTGCTCGTCTGGGCCGACAATGAATCCGAAGCCCTTGCGCGGGTCGAACCATTTCACCGTGCCCATGGTCTGAATCAGCCTGTCGCTCGGCGTGTCCCCGCGATTTGCAGATCCGTTATCAGATTTGTCACCATTGTCATCCATGTCATACCCCCGGGTCGCCCCGGACCTTTCTCCATTGCCGTCGCTCGGCTTCCCGTGTTTTCTCACGGAATCACAAGAGAGAACCCCTTGTGTGAACTCCCTCGGGTGGTGCCGAGGAAGCTTGAGCCTTCATCCATCCGATCAACAATGTATTGATCGAGTCCCATGGACGCTGACAGCGCTGACTATCGGGCTCGATGAAGAACTCATCTTGCCCAGACTACCACGCGTGGTGGTCAATCATGTCCCAGCATACCAAAATATACCGGCGCGTCAAATAGCCCAGCGAGATAAAAGTTCTCGCTGGGCTAATTTTCATCATTCAGCTGGCTGAATCCCCCGGGATTCGGCCATAATTACTCGGCGGAGGCCTTTTCGCCACCCTGGCGCGAACGACCGCCGCGACGCCGGCGTGGCTTCTCTGAGCCGCCCTCGTCGCCATCGCCGTCGCCATCGCCACGCTTCTTCTCTTCGAAGTTCGGGTCGGCACGCTTGATCGAGAGCTTGATGCGTCCCTGATCGTCGACGAGCATGACCTTGACCTTGACCATATCGCCAACCGAAACGACATCGTTGACATTGTCAACGAATCCGTCGGCGAGCTCCGAGATATGGCACATGCCGTCGGTGCCCGGGGCGATCTCGATGAAGGCACCGAAGTCCTTGACCGAGACAACCTTACCCTCGTAGATGGTGCCCGGACGGACATCCTCGCACAGAGCGCCGATCTCAGCTTCTGCGTTCTCGACATTCTCGCGGTTGGTCGAGGAGACCATCACGGTGCCGTCGTCTTCGACATCGACATTCACGCTGTACTTGTCCTGCAGAGCGCGGATGGTCTTACCACCCGGGCCGATGAGCTTGCCGATCTTCTCGACCTCGATCTTGAGCTGGATCATCATCGGAGCGTACTTGGAGGTCTGCTCGCGAGGGGTCGCGATGGTTTCTTCCATCGCTTCGATGAGCTCGATGCGACCGACCTGTGCCTGTTCGAAGATTTCTTCGACCTGCGAGAGCACCAGACCACGAGCCTTGAGATCGAGCTGGATGCCGGTGATCCCGTCACGCGTGCCCGAGACCTTGAAGTCCATGTCGCCGAAGAAGTCTTCTTCGCCGATGATGTCGGTGACGAAGACTTCGTTCTCGTCGTTCTCATCGGTGAAACGCCCGACGGAGATGCCCGCACAGGTGTTGGTGATGGGTACGCCCGCGTCCATCAGCGCCAAGCAGCCGCCGCAGACGGAAGCCATCGACGATGAGCCGTTGGACTCGGTGATGTCCGAGACCAGGCGGATGGTGTACGGGAAGTCCTCGGCGGTCGGCAGCACGCCCATGAGCGAACGCTCGGCGAGTGCACCGTGACCAATCTCACGACGACCAGGGCCCATGATGCGACCGGCTTCACCCACACAGAATGGGGGGAAGTTGTAGTGGAGGTAGAACTTCTTGGAGTACTCGGGCATCAGACCGTCGACGACCTGCTCATCGCGCCCGGTGCCGAGGGTGGCGGAGACGAGCGACTGGGTCTCGCCGCGCTGGAAGAGCGCCGAGCCATGGGTGCGTGCGAACTTGCCGACTTCCATGTGCAGCGGGCGGAGCTCCTTGAAGCCACGCCCATCGGCACGGAGCCCCTTCTCGACGATCAGCTTGCGGGTGATCTTCTTCTCGAGCTTGCGGAAGGCCTCGTTGGCCTGGCCCTTGCGCTTCTTGGAGGCTTCGAACTCGCCCGGGGTGCCCGAGTCGTTGACGGCGAAGTGCTCTTCGAGCATCTTGGCCTTGATCTCGCCGACCTTGGTGCCGCGTTCGTTCTTGCTCTTGATCTGGCGGGCCTTGGTCAGGTCCTTCTCGGCGAGCTTGGTCACCTCGGCCATGACATCGTCGGGGATCAGGTTCATGTGATCGCCCAGGCGTTTCTCTTTGCCAACCTTGGCGACGAGCTCGTCGATCAGATCGAGGATCGGGGTGATCCCTTCTTCGATGCCGAACTCAATGGCGGCCAAGATCTCTTCGTCGGGCACTTCAGCCGCGCCCACTTCGATCATGTTGATCCCGTCGCGGTGACCCGAGAGGACCATGTCCATGTCGGAGTACTCGAGCTGGGAGTTGGTCGGGTTGATGATGTGGACGACGCCGTCTTCGGTGAAGATGCGCGCAACACGTACGGTGGCCAATGGGCCTTCGAACGGCGCGTCGGAGATCGAGAGCACGGTGGCGGCCGCGGTGCCCGCGATCACATCGGCGTCGTTCTCGCCGTCGTGGCTCATCACCCAGCATTGCATCTGGATCTCTTCGATGAATCCATCAGGGAACAGCGGGCGGATCGGACGATCGATCATCCGCATCGTGAGGATTTCTTTCTCGCTCGGTGCGCCTTCACGCTTGCGGAAGCCGCCGGGGAACTTGCCGCCGGCCGAGAGCTTCTCGCGGTAGTCAACCTGCATCGGGAAGAAGTCGAGCCCCGGGCGTGGGGTCGCCCTTGAGAGCGAAGCCGCGACGGTGGTGTCGCCGTGCGAGACGAGGACATGCCCGGTCGCGAGCTTGGCGATCTGCCCGGTTTCGATACGCATCATGCGTCCGCCGATCATTTTCTCAACGACGGTCGGTGTGTTTGAGTCTGTCATTTTTCTTTGCCTTCCAATATAAGCGGCGAGCCCTGATTCTGTTTGAGCCGCGCCGGTTGCGGGAGTGAGGTGCCCGCTTGATCCGTGATCGAGCCTCCAATGACCCGATCGCTTGGATCGCCAACAGATTCGGCCCATCCTCAATCACGACGGTTCGTCGCATCGGGCCGAGTATTTCTTTCCATATCCGTTCTACAAGAAAACCCCGCGGGTCTTTTCAGACACGCGGGGTCAAATTCGTTTTTTACTTACGCAAGCCAAGACGCTTGATCGTATCGAGATACGCGGGGCGGTCTTTGCGTGCGAGGTAGCGGAGGAGTTTGTTCCTTCGCGAAACCATCATCACCAAGCCGCGCCGGTTATGGACATCACCCTTGTTTTCTTTCAGGTGAGTCGCGACCTGCTTGATGCGGGCGGTGAGCAACGCGATCTGGACTTCGGGTGAACCCGAATCGCCCTCTTTGCGTGCGAAGTCTTTGATGATCTGTGCTTTTTCTTCAACTGGCAATGGCATGGTTCTTTTCCTTCCGCCGCGAGCACTGAAGCAGGGGTTTCCTGCCGCACGAGCCGCCGACCTGAGTTGTGACTGATCGCCCACTGGCGACCGAGCAGAATAGTAGACCACAGCCCGATCCATTTCACGCCCGAGGCTCTTGATCAGCGCGTGAATTGGCGGATTCTGACCCACAATTCCATACTCGACCCACTTCTAGACCCGCTTAAGCCGGGCGTATTCGAGCACGAGGGTCTTCCGCCCCACGGACTTGAACTCCACGATCACCCGGGCGTTGGACCCGCCGGTGGTCTTCATGACGACGCCATCGCCGAACTGCGGGTGGCGGACGCGCGAGCCCTGGGGATAGGCCGCGGATGCGTCCTGGCCCGTTCCCGAACCTGCTCCAGACGCCCCCTTGGTCATGCTGGCGATGCTCGGGCGGGGCGGGGCGGCTTTGTGCGACATGGTCTTGCGGGGGACCACATTGGCCAGCCGTTGCTCGCGGGCACAATCGATCTTCTCCAAATCGGCCTTGTTCTTGGAGTCGGGCGAAAACTGCGAGAACGAGCCCTTGCGGAATGAGCCGCTGGATGATCCGCCGGGCGAGCGAGTGGATGGAGCGAAGGCATCGTCATACTCGCTGCCCCCAAAGTCCGCGTCGGTGTGATCGGATTGAATAATCCCCATCGAGCCGATCTCGCCGAGGAACCGCGACGGGATCGTCCGCTCGCTCATCCCACGCACCGTGCGTCGGCTCGCGCTGGTGATCTGCAGGTGCTTCATCGCCCGGGTGATCCCGACGAACGCGAGCCGGCGTTCTTCCTCGAGCTCGGCCTGCGATTCGTTCGCCCGCGAGTGCGGCAGCGTGCCCTCCTCGAGCGCGATCATCGCCACCGCGGGGAACTCCAAGCCCTTCGACGCGTGGAGCGTCATCAGCGTCACACTGCCCATGGTCGTGTCGACGGCGTCCGCGTCGGCAACAAGGGCGATCGATTCAAGATACGCCCGCAACATCGCCAGCAGCTCGGGCACCTGCCCGATCTCGCCCTCACTGGCGGATTCAACATCCGTAAACGCGGCCGGGTCATTGGCCGGGTCGTACTCACGCTCGAAGTCCCTCGCCGAGGTGATCAGTTCGCTCAGGTTGTCCAATCGCTCTTCATCGGACTCAGCCCCGGAAGCCTTGGCCTGCTTTTTATAATGCGCTTCGAGCCCGGACTCGGTGATCACATGCTCGACAAGCTCGTGGAGCGTGCCCGCGACCGATGCCCCCATGAACGACCCGCCCCCGGTCCACTCGTTGACCATCGTGACGAACTTCTCGACCGAGGTCACCGCCCGTGGCGAAAGCCCGAGCTCTTTGGATCGGCTCAGCCCCTCGAACAGCGTGATGTTGGCCCGGATCGCCGCCCCCTGAATCACATCGAGGGTTGTCTTGCCGATCCCGCGCGTGGGTGTGTTGACCACACGCAGCAGCGAGACTGTATCGGCCTGGTTCGCCACCACACGCAGGTACGCGATGGCGGTCTTGATCTCTTCGCGATCGAAGAACGCCGTGCCCCGAGCGATCTTGTACGGGATCCCGGCCGTCCGCATCGAATCTTCGATCACACGCGAGAGCGCGTTGGTGCGATAGAACACCGCCATGTCCTTCCACGCCACACCCTCGTCGTCGTGCAGGCGCTGGAAATAATCGGTGACCAGATCGCCCTCGTGGCGTTCGTCGTTGACCCGCACCACCGTGATCGGCTCGCCGCCCTCGGTGCTGGTATACAGCGGCTTATCGCGCCGCTTATCGTTCTTTTTGATCAGCGTGTCCGCCGCGGCCAGGATGTACTCCGTCGAGCGGAAGTTCTCGCCCAGCAGGATCGTCTTGGCCCCCGGGTAGTGATCCTCGAAGTCCAAGATGTTCGAGATGTCCGCCCCGCGCCAGCCGTAGATCGCCTGGTCCGGGTCGCCCACCACGCAGATGTTGGGTCGCGCGGGCTCGTTCTCCATCCCCGGCAGCGGCGCGGGGGCCGAGGTCAGCAGCGAGGTGAGCTTGAACTGCACCGAGTTGGTGTCCTGGTATTCGTCGATCATGATGTACCGCCATCGCGTCGCCAGCTCGGTGCGGATCTCGGCGTTGGACTCGAGCACCTTGACCGTATAAAGCAGCAGATCATCGAAGTCGATCGCGCCCGCCTGCTTGAGCTTGGCCTCGTAGCGCAGATAGATCTTGGCGATCTGCTTGGAGTAGTAGTCGAACGCGTTGGCCTCGTAGGTCTTGGCGTCCTGCAGCTCGTTCTTGGCATTCGAGATCGCCGAGAGCACCGTCCGCGGCGGCCAGTTGGTCGCCTGCAGGTTCATCTCCTTGAGCACCTTCTTCATCGAAGACATCTGATCCGACGAATCATAAATTGTGTAGTCCGGCTTGAGCCCCGGGATATTCGCCCGCTCCGCATAGCGGCGCAGCAAACGGGCGCACAGCGAGTGGAAGGTCGTGATCGTGAGCCCACGCATCCGCGGGTCGACCCGCTGGCGGATCAGCTCGCCATCGGGGCCGCGTTGTTCTTCGGGCATCGAGCCGCAGATCTGGACCGTGACACGTTCGCGCATCTCCCCCGCGGCTTTGTTCGTAAAGGTCAACGCGAGGATATTCCAAGGCGGCGTCCCCTGCTCCATGATCTGGGCGATCCGGCGCGTGATCACGCGGGTCTTGCCCGATCCGGCCGCGGCCAGAATTAGCAGCGGGCCCTCGGTGTGCAGTACCGCCTGCTTCTGCGAATCCGTCAGCCCGTCGAGGATCGGGTTGGCGATCTGTGCCGGGTTTTGACTCGCCTCCTGAACGGACTCAGATTCCGGCTCAAACTCCGGCGGAGGCATGAAATCCGGGATCTGATCGATCGGGAGTTCGCCGGCCCCATTGCCAGCTTGGTCGGCGTTGGCCGCGTAATCGTCGGGTGATTCGCTCGCGTAGCCGCCCTCGTTTTCGCCCTCGTGATGGAATGGAATCTCGTTCATCGCTCCAAGGGTAGAAACGCAACCGTCCGCTGACCGCCCCACCCACAAGAAAGATGCCCGCCCATCCAACCGACCGCCCCGCATTCCTTCTTGACCGGTCATTGTCCCGAGATAGATGCTATCCATAGACTCAACCCATGCTCGTCACCGACTCACGCCCACGAAATCTGCGCTGGATCCATGCCGGCCCCTTGCTCTACGGCGACTGGGGCACCTCGCGCCTCTATGTGCTCGGGCTCGCCTTCCTCTACACCGCACACGCGTCGGTCGTCTACCTCGCGGCTATCGGGCTGCTCATGCTCGCGGTCTCGTGGGCGTACACCATCATCTGCCGATGCTTCCCCGACGGCGGCGGCGTCTACACCGCCGCCCGCCAGCTCTCGCCCACGCTCTCGGTCGTCGGCTCGACACTCCTGCTCTCCGGCTACATCATGACGGCGGCGATCTCCGTCATCGAAGCTTTCCACTACTTCCATGTCCCCCACCATCTGGTTTTGCCGCTCTCGATCGGTGCGATCATCCTCGTCGGCGGCGTGAACTACCTGGGCGCCAAAAGCGCCGGCAAGTTCGCGCTCATCATCGCCCTCGTTGCTCTGGGCGTCTCCGCGGTGATGGCCGTGATGTCGATCCCGTACTTCATCAAGGGCATCGACACCATCTCGTTTGAGTTCTTCCGTGAGACCTCCGCCGGGCACGCCTGGGTGAACTTCACCAAGATCTGCCTGGCATTGGCGGGCGTCGAAGCCGTCGCCAACATGACCGGGATGATGAAGCAGCCCGTATCGCGAGAATCAAAGCGGACGATCTGGCCCGTCTCGCTCGAGGTCGTCGGGCTCAATATGGTCTTCGGGCTCGCCCTCGCTGGATTGAGCTTCACCGTGCTGAGCACCTCGATGATCGACATGCACACGCCCGACGAGATCCGCCTGCAGGAGACCCGCCAGGCCTTTATCGAGACCCTGCCCGCTGAGTATGGACGCGAGCTGAGCATCGAATCCGGCTTTGCACTCACCGAAGAAGAACTCGCCGTACTCTCGCCGGAGTCGCTCCACGCCTACGAAACCATCGAATCTCACCAGCACGAGGTCGATCTGTACACCAACGCCTCGATGCGGATCATCGCCGAGGAATCGGCAACCAATGCGATGGGCGACGGGGCCGGTAAGGTCTTTGGGAACATCGCCGGGATCACCTTCGGGCTCCTGCTCCTCTCCGCAACCAACACCGCGATCATGGCCATGGTCTCCGTGTTCTTTGCGATGGGCCAAGACAACGAGCTGCCCAAATCACTCACCAAGCTCAACTACTCGGGTGTGCCTTGGGTCGGGCTGATTATCTCCGTCATCATCCCGATCGCCGTGATCATCATCGAGCAGGATGTGACGGTGCTCGCATCGTTGTATGTGCTGGGCGTGACGGGTGCGATCACCGTGACCCTGCTCTCGAGCGCGTACAACAAAGAACTCGAGATCGGCAAAGTCTCGCGCATCCTCATGTGGATCCTCGGGCTCTTCCTCTTCTCGATCTCGATGACCATCGCCGTCACCCAGCCGGTCTCGACCATGTTCAGCGGCACGCTCGTCGCCATGGCCCTCGGGGTCCGCACCATCCGCAGCTCACGAGCTGCCAAGAACACCGGCGACGCCCTCGACGCCCCGCACACGGGCTGGCTCAAGATGCTCCAGAGCATCACGATCAACATCAACCCCGACAAGCCCAAGATCATGCTCGCCGCCCGTGGTCGGTACCAGTCCGAGTACGCCGTCGATGTCGCCAAGCGTCGCGACGCGACCTTGTTCGCGATCTTCGTGCGCCCGATCCGTGTGCTCGATCTGCGTCCTGGGCAGGCCCCACGCATCGAGACCGATGAAGCCGCCCAAGAAGCACTGGGCACCACCGCGATGCTCGCCAACGAAGCCGGCGTGCCGTTCGTCCCGATCTTTGTCACCAGCCAGTCCATCGCCGACGAGATCCTCGACTACACCGTCACCTACGGCTGCGACACACTCATCATGGGTAAATCCCGCCGGTCCGCCTTCTCCCGCAAGCTCGAGGGCGATGTGGTCTCGCAGATTTCCGACGCGCTCCCCGACGGGATCACCCTGATCACCCGGGCCGCCGAGACCCCCCACGCGATCATGCCTCCGGGCATGGGCAGCGGGCAGAATAAGTAAAACTCGATCGGATCACTCGCTGCTGCATGCCCACGCCGGTCTGCATATCCTTGATGATGCCATCGACGACCACTACTCGTACAGGACATGACGCCGCCGAAGAACGCGCGTTCATCACCAGAGCCTTCCAGCACGAGGCCGACGCGCTCACCACGCTCGGCGATCGGGTCGACGAGCGATTCACGCAGGCCGTCGATCTCATCGTCAGCTGCGCCGATGCCGGCGGCACCGTGCTTGTCTCAGGGCTTGGAAAATCTGGGCACATCGGCGCGAAGATCTCGGCCACCATGGCCTCGCTCGGGATCACCTCCCACGCCGTGCACCCGACCGAAGCCGCCCACGGCGATCTCGGTCGCTTCCGCAAGAACGACCTGGCCATCTGCCTGAGCCATTCGGGCGAGACCGCCGAACTCATCGGGCTCGCGTCGATACTGCGCCAGGACAAGCTCCCGATCATCGCGATCACCCGAGGCCCCAAGACCAGCCCCAACGGCTCGGCCACTGAGTCATCGCTCCAGAGAATCGCCACCGTCACCCTCGAAGCCTTGGTGACCGACGAAGCCGGCGATGGCCAGTTCCTCGCCCCCACCACCTCGACCACCGCGGCCCTCGCCATCGGCGATGCTCTCGCGCTGGCCGTGGCCCGTCGGCGCTCGTTCACCAACGAAGACTTCCACGCCCGCCACCCGGGCGGCACACTGGGCTCATTGCTTAAACCCGTGGGTGAGCTCATCCGCTTTCACGCCGGCAAGAACCTGCCCATTTCCAGCGAGACCGACACCGTCGCCCACGCGCTCGAAGAAGCCGCCAAAATCAAACGCCGACCCGGCGCGTTGCTCGTCACCAACAGCGCCGGAGCACTGAGCGGGATCTTCACCGACTCGGACCTTCGCCGCTTGGTCCTGCGCAACCCGGACGAACTCCAATCTCCGCTCTCGCAGGTCATGTCCAAGGACCCCAAGTCGCTGACGATTGATGCGCTGGCGAGCCAAGCCGTGGCCATGTTCCGCGAGTACCGGGCCGACGAGATCCCCATCGTGGATCATGATCGCAACCCCATCGGGATGCTCGATGTGCAGGACCTGATCGCGATGAAGCTCGTGGAGGACGATTGATGCCCTCTGATCAGACAAACCCAGAACCGGACCTAAAAAACATCCAGCTCTTCGCCTTCGATGTCGATGGCGTCCTCACCGACGGCTCAATCAACATCCACGACGACGGCTCCGAGACCAAACGCTTCAATGTCCGCGACGGCTACGCCTTCAGGCTCTGGCTCGATGCCGATCTCCCCATCGCCATCATCACCGGACGCTCGGGCAAGGCCCTCACCCATCGGCTCAACGCTCTGGGCGTGGATGAACAGCTGGTGATCCAGGGTGCCAAGGACAAATCCCACGCCCTCGACCAGCTCATCGAACGCACCGGGATCAACGCATCGCAGATCGCGTACATGGGCGACGACTGGCCGGACCTGCCGGCCATCGAGCGGGTCGGGTTCTCCGTCTGCCCAAGCGACGCCGAGCCTGAAGTACGATCTGCCTGCCATCTGGTGACGGATAAAGCCGGCGGGCAAGGGGCCGCGCGCGAGGCGATCGCCCATGTGCTGCGGGCCAAGGGGATCTATACCCCGCCGACTTCACCAATCAGCGCCGGCTGAACGAACTATCCACAACCAGTTCACACTTGATCCTCGACCGGATGTAGGCCGTGCCAATCCTGCGCCCCGTGCGCAGTTTTTTGACGCCATCGTGGGTCCGCGTGCGTTATCCGCTCTTCGGGAGCGCACAGACCTCCCGATATCGAACCAGCACAGGGGAGAAAGCAAGGCTGCGATCTCATCGCCTGTGCCGCCAAACAGCACACCACCGAGTACGGAGACTCACCATGACCGATCTGTTTTCCTGGACCAAGCACCACACCCAAGGATCCAACCAAGCCACCATCGACCTGCCGACCGCACCGCGCGTCGAACTCTCCCGCGAGCAGGTCGTCGATCAGATCATCTCGATCAACCACTCCGCGACCGCACAGTACCTCGACCAGTTCGAGCGCGGCTCGCTCGATACCTACCTCGATCACCTGATCTCGTCCCAGCAACCCCGCGGCCCTCACGCCCGCTGGGACCGTCCGGGCGATACCCCCTCGATCATGAGCCGCAAGCGGGTCCATTGAGCCCGCGACCCAAATCGAGACCGAGATCGATCGTGTAGACGCGATCCAAAGCCAAACAACTTATAGATGAGCGCAAGCTCGCGTCGGGCGGATCTGTGGTGGGGTCCGCCCGACATCTTTTTTGAGCTCCTCACCCCCAATGGGCACACCCCCGGGCCAATTTTTCAGTTTTCTTGCCCGAATGGTCCCGGCGCGGTTATCGAGCTTCAAGATTTCAACCCATCCAGTCCGATAAAGGGATCATCACGGGCGTGCGCTGTCGTGGATCGGAGATCCGCATTGCACGCCCCCCACGCCCCGCTGCTCGGGATTCGAGCACCAGCGATCGGGCAAGGACAGGACGACCGGGCGGAGCCCGCCGACCGAACATGACCCGCCACACGCTCAAACAGAGGCTCACCCAGATGACCCACACACCATCCTTCAAATCAACCCTCCGCCCACTCACCATCCTCGCCCTCGCGGGCACCGCCACCCTCCTCACCGGCTGCGGCGAGAAGCGAGCCGGTTTCTGGAACAAAAACAAGCAATCCCAGATCCAGAGCGAACAAGCACACTACGAGACCAACGCAAATCACAACGCCCGCACCGGACGCTCCAACACCTACTTTGTAGCCGGCAACGAAACACAAGCCGCCAGCAACCAGCCCAACACCCTCAAGAGCAACTCGAGCGCCACGCTCGACTACGCCATGAGCGCCGAAACAAACGACGGCTCCTTCACCCCACCGACCAAGACAACCGACACCAGCACTCCAGCAACGACCAACAACCAGCAGCTCATCGCCAGCTCGAACACCATCGGCTCGAGCACTTCGAGCACCAGCTCAACAAAGGCCGACGAGTTCGAGATGAAGCTGGGCACCGCAGACGCTAAGACCCCAGTCGAGCGTGATCCGTACTTCACCGACGACACCGAGTCCCCCGCCGCCCTGCGTTCGGGTGATATTTCCGCATTCGTCTACGCCAACGCGATGGGCGTCGAGCTCCCCTCCGAAACCACCGGCGACGCGGTCCGCTCGACCGTCAATGTCCGCCAGGTCACAAGTTCATACGCCGGGTCCGACTTCGATCCCATCGTCACCCCCGACGGCCAGCACCTGATCTTTGCCTCCACCCAGCACCGCCCGACCGCGGACCTCTACATCAAATCCGTCAACGGCTCCGTCGTC
>Ga0209344_10002679_pt1 | contig 19250 bp, 15 predicted proteins | sample Cruoilmetagenom6_FD_187293 | JGI IMG/M metagenome (GOLD analysis project Ga0209344, IMG submission 187293) | Oil polluted marine microbial communities from Coal Oil Point, Santa Barbara, California, USA - Santa Barbara Oil Seep Sample 6 (SPAdes)... | ecosystem: Environmental > Aquatic > Marine... | reverse complement strand
TACCTTAGACGTAGAGTTATTTACATGGGAAAAATTAGATTATGTAGATAAAGTAAAGGCTGCTTTTGGTATCTAAAAACATACCTATTAAAATAAAAAAGCCTTCTCAAATTGAGAAGGCTTTTTTTATGCGTTAAGGATAGTAGCGACATCCTTTTTGTTTTTTTTAAAAAGATACAGCGAATAGCCTGCAGCTTTGACTTTTTTTTGTCAAAGCTGAACGCCCAAATTCTATAAGGAATAAATCACTCTAAACGTCACAAACCTTGGTTGTATAAACGTCTCTGAGTTAAAGACTGAAATATTACTTGAACTATTATTAACTTTAGAATCGATATCTAATAAGTTAGATGCTTTTACTTCAAATTCCCATTTGGCATCATTATCTTTTCTATAGGCTAAACTCGCATCCCAAGTTTGAAACGACTGTGCAGGTCTTACACCATCATCTTGATTGGTATAGGTATAATCTGTTCTAAAGGTTACAGATTTCCAAATGTAAGCATCTACTTCAATAGAAGGAGAATTTGTAATGAACTTCGTTGATGTTGACCCTTGATCATTATTAGTGATAGAATAATCATATTTTAAACGCACATTTGGTGCTTCTCTAAAGTTGGTACGCAACTCTGGCGAATAACTTTGCGAGTAACTTTCGCTTACTGTTCGTAATCCTTGAACAAATTGGTTTTGTTTTGCATACGAAAAACGTGCTCCTAATCGTGCTCTAATCTTTTTAAAAGTACGCTCTACACGTCCAAACACACTAGCCGATTCATCTGCAAAGTTGGAGTTAAAGTAAGAACTTGTTCTAATAACATTATCAAAATTTGTTGTGCTTCTAATCTGATCAACATTCTTACTATAATTAGCAAATGCAAATACATTTGTATAATTAAAAAGGTTAAAACTGAAGTATCTCAAACTCAAATTATGTGATAATGAATTTTGTAATTCAGGATTACCATAATTAATATTACTGAAACTGTTTACAACTAAGCCTTCTGCTAAATTTGTAATATCTGTAAACGAATTACTCATGTTATAACGGAAAGTTAAGCTTTCACTCTTTTTAAACTGAATAAGTGTTTCAAATTCTGGCATAACTCTAAAGAAATTATCTTTATGCTCTACGCCAAATTGCGTGTTCTTGTTTCCGTATGAGTGTAATGAGAATCCTGGTGTAATCGTAAATTTCCCTGTTTTAAGTCTGTATTTAAACCCTAAATACACATCACTAAAATTATACTCAGTATCATTTTCGTTTGTTAAAAGGTTTCCTTCGCCATCTGTTAATGTTGCTACTGGATCATAAAATGAACCATTATCTAAGAACTGAAAAATATTAGAGTTGAACTTTTGATTGCTTAAAATCGTACCCAGAGTTAGGTTAATATTACTCTTGTTATTTAAGATGTAGTAATAATCTAATTTCGCATCTAATTGATTCGACTTGATACGTCTGTCTTGATTAAGGTTATACCCAAATTGATCTCTATCAAAACCTAAAGCTTCAGCAGTACCATCAAAGGCATCCTCATTTGGAGTATCATTATTCACTGGATCATTTACAAGTAAAGCATTGTAAAACGGATCTTCATCTTTTATTAAATGTTGTGCTTCGAGAGCAAAAATGTTTTTCTCATCTAGCGTGTAATAATAATTTAAGTTTTGATTGATACTAAATGGTTTTACTTCATCTAACTGATTTGTACTTCCTACAACAGATGACACTTCATTTTGTATTTCAGAATCACTAGAAATTCGTCCTAAAAGGTCATAATTTAATTGATTGTTGGTATTTGGCTTATAAATTGCACTTAATTTTGCAATTCCTTGATTAGAAGCTTCTCGACCTGTTTGAACAGTTTCTTCATTAGGAATTCCTAAATCTGAATCGATATATCTTACAAAACTTTCTTCACGTGTTTTTAAACGACTGCTATTGTAAATTAAAAATCCACTAAGGTCTAACGCTTTATTTGGTGAATAACTAAAGTTGGCTGCACCTAGTTTTGTTTCAATCTCTTGAGCATTAGCAATACTTGTTAGTCCGCTAAGACCATTATCACCTAAATTAATACTCGTTCCACTACTTGCGCTAGGTCGTCTAAATCCGCCTCCAAAATTTCGAATATCACGATTTGTTAGCGCCACCTCTCCTATATTATTTAAGTCACCAATAACGTTAACACTGTATTTCGGACTGTAATAAAACAATTTAGGCTGTAACATGTATAGTTCATCATCTGTAGCAATTCCTCCTCCAGCAGTGACATCTCCAAACCAAAAGTTTTCTTTTCCTTCTTTAAGTTTGATATTTATAGCCACATTATCCTGATTATTTTGTACACCACTCAACTGACCTACTTCAGAATAGTTACGTAAGACTTGAATCTTATCAACAGCATTTGAAGGGATATTCTTTGTTGCTAATTTTGAATCTCCATCAAAAAAGTCTTTTCCGTTTACCATTAATTTATTGACGACTTTTCCTTCCACTTCAATTTGTCCATCGTCATTAATTTCAACACCTGGTAATTTCTTAAGCACATCTTCCAGTTTTCGTTCAGAACCATCCTTAAACGAATCGGCATTATAAACCAAGGTATCACCTTTAATGGTTACTGGCATTTCGTAAGTTAGTTCTACAGCTGCAAGTGCATTATCGTATTGAAGCGTATAGTTTTTATCAATATTATCTTCTTTAGTTGCTATCTCTTCAGAAAGCGTCTTCATACCAATATAACTTACTTGTACTGTATAGGTGGTATTCTTGTCTAAATCTAGCTTAAATCGACCTTTATCATTAGATATGGCATAAGAAGCCATCGTCTTAGTTTCCTTGTTAATAGCGATAATATTTGCTAATTCAAGTGGTGCGCCAATACTATCTTTTACGACACCTTGAACTGTAATTTGAGCACTAGCAAAGCTCGTCACAACTAGTAACGCTAGTATAAAAATATTTTTCATTTGATTGGGTTTTGTTTCTTTGATTGCTTCTCTGCTGAGAATTGAAACTTTTTAATATTTATTATTAACGTCCTCGACCACCTCTGCCTCCTCGTCCACCATACATTTCTCTCATTTCTTCGATCTTGTTTTTCATGATGGTATTGTAAGCGTCTCTGGTAACGACTTCACCTTTATCTGGTCTATTAATGTCTTCTTTTACTTGAGGATTCATTACTATTTTAGTACAAAGCATTACGGTTCTGTCGGCTTGTACTTCTAGAATCAAACCTGGAAGTCCGTGATATTCACCAGGACCAGTACTTACTGGAATTTGAGGTGTGTACCAAGCTGTAACGACTACAAATTTTGGCACTTCTAACTCATCTAAAGGGTTATCAAATTCTTTTTTTGTAGTATCTGCAACTTCTTTTCCTTCTTTCTTTTCATCTGCTTTCTTATCATTATCTCTACCTCTTCTTCGCATGCTCATGAAATCCATCTCATCAACAGGCTTCACAGTAGTAGCTTTAAAGCATGTGTATTGTCCAATTACTTTTGTTTCATTTTCAAGTTTCCATTCTAATGTTGGAAGCGAATCTTTGACTAAAAACTCTTTACCAAAAAACTCTTGTTCTTGTAAAATCACATTCTCTTTTATGTTTTTGTATTGAGGTCCACCTGTAAAACTACTCATAAAGCCTCTCATACGTCCACCTCCAGCACCTGGAGCATCTAGTTTTTCTTCTTCTTTGTAAGTCGATTCGCTACGATTAAAATTAAGCACATAGGTTTTTTCTAGCATGCTTTTCATGCGTTCTGCTATTTGCTTTTTTTGCTGGTCGCTCATCTGTCCGCCACCAAAACCGCTCATATCTACAGTTGTTTTAGTTTGATAAATGGCTTGCCCTTGAAAATCTGCCTGTGCATTAAGGTTTAGTGATACAAACAGCATTAATGCAATACTGCTTAATTTCATGGTAAAATGTTTCATTGGTTTGAAGTCTTAGTCTTTATAAAGGTTAAAATTAACGCTTTCTATTCTAGGTTAGACTTCTATATCAAGAAATAGTTAAATCTTAAAAGGTTAAAATTTTCTTAAAAGAATTAACCTCCAACTTTAATCACGACTGCTTCACCATCGCCTCGTCTTGACCTCATGTTTTCCATCATTTCTTTCATTTTCTTATCCATAATCTCATCAAATTTAGCTTGCGTAACTTCCTTACCTTTATGAGGTTCTTTTATATCTATTGTCTCTTTTGGATTGATCACAACTCTAGTACACACTAATGTAAGTTCGCCATCATTAATCTCGAGAATTAAACCTGGTAAGCCATCAAAATCTTCTGGACCATTACTTATTGGTATTTGAGGCGTGTACCAAACTGTAGTTACGCGGTCTTTGGTTACCTTTTCTAATGTTCCTTTATCGGTTATGGTTTCTGTTTCATAGGTTTCAGAAAACATTGCCTTAAAACAAGTGTAAGTTCCAATGTTTTTAGTTTCATTAACCAATTGCCAATCTCTCGTTTTTAAACTGTCTTTTATGAGGAATTGTTTTCCGTAGATTTCTGTTTGATTGGCAAAACGCTTCTCTTTTATGTTTTTGTACAGCAAATCAGATCCTGAAGACACTGTTATTTGAATACCATTTGAAACTGGAGCAGGTGCTGCTAACTTTTCATTCTTTTTATACAGGGATTGGTATTTATCAAACGTCAAGGTGTATTCCTGCTGAAACTGCTTCCTCAACTGTTCTTGAATTTGCTTTTTCATTTCAGAATTCTCATCCTCATCATCCATTTTTAAATCAACTTTTCGGTGTGATTTATAAATGGCCATGCCTTTAAATTCTTGTGCATCTACTTTAGTGACAACTAACAGTATCGCGACGACTAAAACACTTATATATACTTTCATGATTAGTGCTTGTTTTTATAATAGTTAATAGCGCCTTTTCTTACCTTTTTTACGGTTTTTAAAAAGCCCTTCAAATCATTAGAATTCCCTTTTACTTTGTAAGACACCTTGCTTTTTTCTCCATTAGACATCTCATGTCCATTGCAAATAATCTCAAACGATAGGCTTTCATCTTCGCTGACTTCATTTAAAACGTCTTTAACATCTTTCATTTTAAATGTCGTTTCAAGGTCTTCTGCAGAATCTACAGTTACCGAAATTTTAAAATCGCTAACCTTAGTCACTTGTAGTGATTCTGAATCCTTAAAATTTTGTGTTTGCCCTAAACTAATTGTTACTAGTAATAGTAATGCCATTGTAATTGCTGCTTTCATCTGTATTGATTTTATGATTAGTACTCCACAAATATAATTGGCACTTTCATCGTTTTTAGTTAACCAGTGTTAACGTGTGTTAACCGATTAGTTTTTAAGCGTTTTAACATTTACATTTGAATTATGAACGATAAACGCTATCAATACACCTTATACCTTATTGTTTTTGTGATCATTAGCACGATTGCAATTCAGGGGTTTTGGAATTACAAAAACTACCAAACTAATAAGCAACAGGTCTTTAATGATATTCAATGGAGTTTAGATAATGCTGTAGAAACGTATTATACAATGCTGTCTAAAAACAACTTTTTAACCATTGTAAATGCTACTGATGCTGATGATAAAACTGATTTTAGCCATGTTGGCTGGGACACCATTTTAAAACCTTTCAAAAAGAAAATTAAAACCTTAAAAGACCAACATATAGAGCGTGATTCTGTATTTAAGATTACCTCTATTGATATTTCTGGTGATGATCAATCTGACTTAGACAGCCTAGATAGCGACTTTTTTAACGATATCTTTAATTCTTATGAAGACAGTCTTAACACAAAACTAGCGCCTAATGACACCCTAAAACTTAAAAAGTTCACACAACTTTCTAACGATGAAAAGAATGGGGTAACCTTTGATAAAGACGAGCAATCTGTTACTGCCAACAAAGTATTTTGGGGCAAAAAGTCGAGAGATAGTTTAAAACTTATTAAAGGACTTACCACCATTTATATTGCCATGCAACAAGACTCTTTAGACTATAAAACGTTAGACTCTTTGCTTGTTACTGAACTAAAAAACAAAGGGGTATCAAATGATTTTTACCTCACTCATTTTAAAAACAAAGACACATTACATACATCTAAATTACAGAACCAAGCAGAGCTCCCTTTTAAAAAGAAAGCAAAATCAACCTATCTAAAAGCAGATGAAACCATTACACTAAACTTTAAAAACCCAGTGAATGAAACATTTAAACGTAGCTTATTAGGCATTTCCCTTTCTACCTTACTCATTCTTGCTGTAATTAGCTGCTTGTTTTATTTACTTAAAATCATCAAGCACCAAAAGCAATTAGCCGAAGTTAAAAACGACCTCATCAGTAATATCACACATGAGTTTAAAACCCCTATTGCCACCATTGGTGTGGCTTTAGAAAGCATCCAGAGTTTTAATGTCATAGATGATAAAGCTAAAACCAAAAGCTATTTAGAAATGTCAACCACGCAACTTTCTAAATTGAATACCATGGTTGAAAAGCTTCTTGAAACTGCAACTTTAGACAGTGAAGATTTAGAACTCAACACCGACAGCTACAACATTTCTGAAGTGGTTGCCAGCGTTACCGAAAAACACAAACTGCAACACACAAACAAAGTCGTTACCACAGCTATTGATACTGATGTTTTTGCTAAGGTTGATATCTTTCATTTTGAAAATGCTATTAATAATATTATCGATAATGCCTTTAAATATGGAGGAGATACTATTGAGGTGTTACTAAAACATCAATCTTCACAAATAGAAATTGCTGTGTCAGATAGTGGCACATCACTCACAAAAGCCAATAAAGATCGTGTGTTCGAAAAATTCTATCGTGTTCCAAAAGGGAATACGCACGACATCAAAGGCTTCGGAATTGGATTGTATTACACCAAAAAGATTGTTGAAAAACACAACGGAACCATTCAAATCCTGCTAAACAAACAAAAAACAACCTTTAAAATCGTCTTACCACATGCCTAAAACCACCATTTTATTAGCCGAAGACGAACCTGCTTTAGGGCAGATTATTAAAGAAAGCTTAGAAACCAGAGACTTTACGGTCTTGTTATGTGATAATGGCGACAAAGCCTTAGAAACCTACCAAACTAAGAGTCCTGAGCTTCTCGTATTAGATGTCATGATGCCCAAAAAGGACGGCTTCACCCTAGCTAAAGAGATTAGGGCTATAGATGACACCATTCCTATTATTTTTTTAACGGCTAAATCACAAACGCAAGATGTGGTAGAAGGCTTCACTATTGGCGGAAATGATTACCTCAAAAAACCGTTTAGTATGGAAGAATTAATTGTTAGAATCAATAATTTGCTGAACAGAACAACCATTCAAAAAACGGCTGACATCTTACAATTAGGTGATTACACCTTTGATTTCCCTAAGCAAACGCTTCAATATAACAACGACAAACCAGTACAACTCACACATCGTGAAGCGCATTTATTATTTCATTTGGTAAAAAACAAAAACAAGGTACTAGACCGTTCGCTTATATTAAATAAGCTTTGGGGTAGTGACGATTTCTTTAATGCCAGAAGCATGGATGTCTTTATTACCAAACTTCGTAAGAAGCTAAGCCAAGACAATTCTATTCAAATTTTAAACGTTAGAGGTTTTGGGTATAAATTAATCTGCTAAAAGTGGTTTGGTTTTTGTACTTTTCAAGTCACTATGCGATACTTAGTTTACATCTGTTTTTTAATAACCTGCTCAATCAATAGCCAAGTATCTATTGATGCTGAATTAATGCAGACTACCAACTTAAAAATTGACCAAATTGTTGCTTTAGATAATTTTGAAACCTTTTACTACCTTAAAGACAATACCATTTACAAGCAACTTAAAGATGGTACAGCTATTAATTATAGCAACTATCAATTAGGCGAAATTACAACAGCAAACACCTTTAATCCTTTAAAAATTAATCTGTTTTATCGCGACTTTAATACCATTGTTATTTTAGACAACCGACTAGCAGAGATCTTTAAAGTTGATTTTAATACCGTGCATCCTTATAAAAACGTATCGCATGTTTCTACAGGCTCAGACAATACGCTTTGGGTTTTTAATGCCGATTTTCAGTTGTTAGAACTCTACGATTATAAAACCAATACAACACGTTTTAAAGCCGTACCTGTACAATCTGCCGTTTTAGATTTAAAAAGCGACTACAACTATTGCTGGCTACTTACCGAAAACTACCTGTACCAATACAATTATTTTGGCAGTATGATTTCTAAAATGGAGAACACTGGTTTTACCGAAATCTCACATAGTAATGGCCATCTTGTGTTAAAAAAAGAGGATACACTCTATTTTAAACACAAGAAAAAAGAAGCATTCACAGCTATAAACCTTCCAAAATTGTTAATAAATCAGTTTTTACTAACCAACGAAACCTTGTATATTTACGATCTTGAAAAACTCCATAAATACCAACTAAAAATCAAATAGATATGCATGTTGCAGTTGCAGGAAATATAGGTGCTGGTAAAACTACACTCACAAAATTACTCGCTAAACATTTTAAATGGGAACCTCAGCTCGAAGATGTTGTCGATAATCCGTATCTCGATGATTTTTACAATCAGATGGAACGTTGGAGTTTTAATCTACAAGTGTATTTCTTAAACAGTAGATTTCGTCAAGTATCGCAAATTCGCCAAAGCGGTAAAGACATTATTCAAGACAGAACCATTTACGAAGATGCTCATATTTTTGCACCTAACTTGCATGCTATGGGTTTAATGACCAATCGCGATTACGAAAATTACCGTTCGCTTTTTGATTTGATGGAAAGCTTTGTTGAAGGTCCAGACTTATTAATTTATTTACGCAGTTCTATTCCTAATTTGGTATCGCAAATTCATAAAAGAGGGCGCGATTATGAAAACACCATTAGCATTGATTACCTAAGCAGATTAAACGAACGTTATGAGGCTTGGATTCACGGTTACGACAAAGGCAATTTATTAATTATAGATGTTGATAATCTTGATTTTGTGGCTAACCCTGAAGATTTAGGAGATATCATCAATAGAATTGACGCACAGATTAACGGTTTATTTTAAAACCTCACTTTTTGCGCATATAGGCTAGGCTAAACCTAGATTACAAGTAAATATGATTGCTATTTATATTCTTAATTCAATACTATTTACACTGGTATCTTGGACCATAGGCTTGGTTATTAATAACGCTATTAAAAACATGGCGTTCTACACAAGGCTATCACATTTTAATTTTATACAAAAGGAAGCCACTTATCGCGCTATTGGTATACCTGCTTTTAAATGGATGCTTAAAAATTCATTCTTTAAATACTTCAATCAGAAATTGAAATTTGAAAGCAGACCGAGTAGCGTTCAATTGCAAGAAATACGAAAAGAAATGACCTATTCTGAAGTGGGACATTACATCGCCTTCCTTTTTATGTTAGTGCTTATGGTTTTAAAATTAAGAAATGGACAAATCTCTTATGCCTTTATCATTTTTGTATTCAATATCATTTTTAACCTTTATCCGTCGTTGCTACAACAACAAAACAAAAAGCGAATAGACAGAATTCTTAAGCAATAAACCCATACGTTCTTGCATGTGCTATAGCATCTGCACTAGTAGTAACTAACAACACTGGAACCTGATTGTAGTCTTTAAACAAAGCCCGAATGCGTTGCATTTTCTTTTCGTGTTTTACAGTCCGTAAGTAAATGGCAGCCACTTGATTTGGAAACGCCTTAGCAATAGCAATATAAATATCGGCATCATGCTCTCCACTATCTCCAATTAAAATGAACTTAAGCTTCGGATAGGTTTTAAGAATGTTTACAATTTCAATATACTTTCTTGGTTGGTTGCCAGCACTCTTACTAAAGATATCTTTAAAGCTTCGCAATAAAATAGGCCCTTTAGGAAACTCATGCTGTTTTAAAAAGAATTCGAGGTAGCGGTATAAATTCCACGGACTATGACTCACATAAAAAATAGGATTGGCATTAGTTCCCGAAGCACCACGATGCAATTGATGATAAAACGCCGCAGCACCTTCTAACGGAATGCGACTGGCTGCACTTTTAAAGATGCTATTAATTAAAACCCGCCATTTTAACGTAGAAACAACTCCTGTATGAATAATGGTATCATCAATATCGCTTATCACACCAAAATCGGCTTTTGTACACGGAATTAACAACTCACCAGGAAACCGATTTTCCTTTTGAATGCTCTGCTTAAGCGTAACATCGTTATAAGCCACTTCAAAAGTTAGCCAACCCTCTTGGTTGGTTAGGTCACCTAAACCTTCAATCTGTTCGTCAACCTTAAAGTAACCATAGTTATCTGTAGTAGTTTTTAAAATTGTTGTATTAGGTAGGGTAATTTTGATTTCGGTGTGTTTAATTTCATCGGTTTCAAAACGCTTCCAAGAATTGATAAGCAATCCGAATAGCCCTTTTTCTTCTAAGTCTATGGTTTCATCCTCTAAAGCCCTTCCACGTACGTAAAAATGCGTGTCTGTACCATAACTTTGAAAGCTTACAATTTGTAAAGGATCTTTTTTGAACCAGTTCATCTAGTAGATTAAAATTAAACCCTAAAATTAATAAAAAAAGCCACGACTAGCGTGGCTTTTTATCGTTATATCTTGTGACCTAAGACTTAGTCACATCCATTTTTGTAATCACTTTTTCAACTTCGCCAGCCTCATTAGTTAATGTCGCTTCAAAGGCTTTCAGTTCTTTTTCTACCTCAGCAGTAGTACCTTCAAAACTAATTATTTCAGATACTTTTTCACCCTCTTTAATGCTTGTGTAATTGATGGTGGCCTTAGCTAAATCTGTAGTCGCATCTATTGCCATTTCAATAGTAGCATCATCTGTCATGGTTACCCCTTCTTCAGACGTATGACCTCCTAATATTGGTGCAATTACTAAACCAATTAAACACGTTAATTTAATTAAGATGTTCATTGATGGTCCAGAAGTATCTTTAAACGGATCTCCAACAGTATCACCAGTTACAGCAGCTTTATGTGCTTCAGAACCTTTAAACGTCATTTCTCCGTTAATCTCAACACCAGCTTCAAAAGATTTCTTAGCATTATCCCAAGCACCACCAGCATTGTTTTGGAAAATAGCCCATAACACACCAGATACTGTAACACCAGCCATATAACCACCTAACATTTCAGCAATTGCTAAATGATCCATACCAAATAACATTGGTACAAAGGCAATCACTAATGGAAAACCAATAGTTAATAATCCTGGTAACATCATTTCTTTTAAAGAAGCTTGTGTAGAAATTGCCACACATTTATCGTATTCTGGTTTCCCAGTACCTTCCATAATTCCTGGAATATCTCTAAACTGACGACGGACTTCTTCTACCATTTCCATAGCCGCTTTACCTACCGCATTCATTGCTAAGGCAGAAAATACCACTGGCACCATACCACCAACAAATAACATGGCTAATACTGGTGCTTTAAAGATGTTAATGCCGTCTATACCTGTAAAGGTTACATAGGCAGCAAATAAGGCTAAGGATGTTAATGCTGCAGAAGCAATAGCAAATCCTTTTCCTGTTGCAGCTGTTGTATTACCAACCGAGTCTAAGATATCTGTACGTTCTCTAACAATAGGTTCTTGTTCACTCATTTCGGCAATACCACCTGCGTTGTCAGATATTGGTCCGAATGCATCAATTGCCAATTGCATAGCTGTTGTAGCCATCATTGCAGATGCCGCTAAAGCCACACCATAAAATCCTGCAAAGGCATACGATGCCCAAATTGCACCAGCAAATAATAATACCGATGGGAATGTAGAAATCATACCCGTTGCTAAACCTGCAATAATGTTTGTACCTGCACCTGTGCTTGACTGTTGTACAATATTTAAAATTGGTTTTTTACCCAATCCTGTATAGTATTCTGTTACTGAAGAAATCACAGCTCCTACAAATAACCCAACTAAGGTAGCGTAGAATACACGCATAGAAGAAATGTCTTGTAAGCCTTCTCCAAAGAAATTCATTTGCATGGTTTCTGGTAACATCCACGTTACTAAACCAAAACACGATACAGCAACCAATACAATAGACGTCCAGTTACCAATATTTAAAGCGCCCATAACCTGAGCTTCTTTAGCATCGTTACTTTTAATTTTTACCAACATGGTTCCGATGATAGAAATAATAATTCCGGCACCAGCAATTGCCATTGGCAATAAGATTGGCCCAATACCTCCAAAAGCATCAGAGATAGCACCACCCATATCTTTAATCACATAGTTTCCTAACACCATTGCGGCTAAAACAGTTGCAACATACGAGCCAAATAAATCGGCTCCCATACCAGCAACATCACCTACGTTATCACCAACGTTATCTGCAATAGTAGCAGGGTTACGAGGATCATCTTCAGGAATACCAGCTTCAACTTTACCAACTAAATCAGCTCCTACATCGGCAGCTTTTGTATAAATACCACCACCTACTCTTGCGAATAAAGCAATAGACTCTGCGCCTAGCGAGAAACCAGCTAAGGTTTCTAACACAATAGTCATGTCCATTGTGTTCGACCATTCGCTTCCCATAAAGAACCAAAAGAAGAATATAAAAAATGCTGTTAAACCCAACACGGCTAAACCAGCAACACCAAGTCCCATTACAGTACCACCTCCAAAAGAGATTTTAAGGGCATTTGGTAAGCTTGTACGAGCAGCTTGTGTTGTTCTAACATTTGTTTTAGTAGCAATTTTCATCCCTATGTTTCCTGCAAAAGCAGAAAATACAGCACCACAAATAAATGCGATTACAATTAGCCAATGTGTTGTTGGGACAACAAAAGAAACGACAGCTAATAAGGCTGCTACGATAACCACAAAAATGGCTAGCAATCTATATTCAGCATTTAAAAACGCCAATGCACCTTCGTAGATGTGGTCTGAAATTTCTTTCATTTTACCATCTCCTGCATCTTGTTTCATAACCCAAGACTTCTTAACAAGCATGTAAATTAATCCTAAAAGTGCCAAAGCAATTGGCATATAAATCATAAGTGATTCCATATTTTAATTTTATTTGATTAGTTATTAGGTGAGTAAAAGTAGTGAAATCAATTAAAACTAAAAAACCCTTCTGTTTTATCACAAAAGGGCCTTCTATTACAATCTATTTTTAAAACTATATGGTAAAGTCACCATTGGCTTTATGTTCACTATTCTCATATCTGTCGATACATCTGTTAAGAATCTCGTAGGCTTCTGCAGCATTTCCCCAACCACCAACATCAACTTTCTTTTTCTCTAAGTCTTTATACACTTGAAAGAAGTGAGTAATTTCTTTAATTCGGTGCGGATTCAAATCTTCAATATCGTTGTAAGTATTCCAGATAGGATCTGTAACAGGCACACAAATTAATTTTTCATCTGGTCCTTTTTCGTCTGCCATATGAAATACACCAATTGGTTTTACTTCCATTACACACATTGGAAATGTAGGTTCTGTACCCATAACCAAAACATCTAAAGGGTCGCCATCTAGTGCTAAGGTTTCTGGAATAAACCCATAATCTCCTGGGTACATCATTGACGAAAACAACATACGATCAAAACGAATTTTATTCAAGTCAAAATCATATTCGTATTTGTTACGGCTTCCTTTTGGTATTTCAATTAATACATCAAACGTTACTTTTCCTGCTGGTGTCATGTTCTAATTTTATTTTATTATTCCCATAAAACTGGGACGCTCTAATTGATCTCATTTTTTTTAGGGCAACAAAGATAATCTATTGTTTGGGTTGCACAATTAAACAGCATAGCATTTGATGATAAAATAACATTGCGCAAGCCTTATTAATACCATAAGAGATTACCTGTGCGGCTAATATAATTGATAACCTTTTAACAATCAACCCCTTGATACAAATTGACGACTTTTGACGACTATTGATCACTTTTGACGACTTTTGACGAATATTGACGAATATTGACGACTTTTGACGAATATTGACGAATATTGACGACTTTTGAAGCATGAACCCGATTTTGAGGGGGTTTTGTTCGAGTCTTGTTCGAGTCTTGTTCGAGACTTGTTCGAGTGAGGCTCGAGTGTCTGTTTTTAAAATTGAGTTTTGTAGGAGGATTGTAAAACCACACTAAATTAACACCCAACCCATCTTTAGCAAACCCTTATAAACTCTATAGAAAATGGACTATGCTGGTTTTAGAAGATGGTGTGTAAATTTTAAATATTTAGGGATATATCGCTAGTTTTTAGGGATATGAGTATATTTATGACTTATATAACGAGTTACAACCAATTGCTCCGAAATCCTAACTCCAAAACAAGCTGAAACCAAAAAAATCAAAATTCATCGGAATTTTTTTTCACTCAAACTCTGAATGATTTCCTTACTCGAACTCTGAATTTGAATCGGAAACGGATTCTTACTCAAGCGGAATTTATTACTCAAACGGATTTTTGAGCTTGTTTGCGGAATTTTATACTCAAGCGGAAATAGTGCTTACTCAAATGCGGAATTAATTTCTCGAACTTCAACGCTCTGTTTGGTTCGTGATTACTCTTATGTGTCGCAAAAGGGTGTAACAATGTGTATAATTCATGCTAACATTTAAATTAATTGGAAAATTCATACCTTTAACTTTATGATTTGCAACGATGGAAAATCCTGCGGATTCTCAATCGCACAAATCATACACGAAACCGTTAGCCACAAGCAAAAAACCGAAATGAAGATACAGAAATTAATAGTTGAAAATTTTAGAGGATTAAAAGGAAACCAAAACATAATTGACTTTGACAATTCGAACATCATATTTCTTATTGGTCAAAATAATGTTGGGAAATCTTCATTTTTAAAAGCATATGAATTCTTTATAAATCCGAGTAAAAAAGCACTTAGAGAAGATTTCCATAACTACAATACGGAAAACCCTATCATAATTACTGGAGAATTTTTAAAAGAAGAAGTTGATGAAGAAGACGCTAATCTAAATGCTGAGCCTGACTGGATTAATCGTTGGGTAGATGAAAATTCAAAAGTAAAAGTTAGAAAAACTTGGGATACAATCAATCAAAAATTCACAAAACAAACATTTGACCCTGAAACAAACGAATGGGTTTCAAATGGTTTCGGTGGATTACATCAAAAACTCACAAAATATACACCAGAGCCTATCGTAATTAGTGCAATGGAAAACGAATCAAGTCTTGAGGATAAGGTAAATAAACTTATTCAAGACGATTTCATTAAGAAAGTAAAAGAAGATTACCCTGAGCAATATCAAACAATAATTAATCAAATAACTGATTTACAACAAAGAATTACTGGAAACGAAACTGTAGAAGGTTTTAATCAAGATTTAAACACCAACTTTCAAAAGGTTTTTGCAAATCTTACCTTAAAAATTGAGCCAAAAGAAGAAACTAATTTAAAAGTCGAAGATGCGTTTAAAAAAAATCATTCTATCAGTGTTCAACGCGAGGGAATTGAAAGAAGAGAAACATTTATTCAGAATGGACACGGAGTTATAAGACAAGTTCTATTTAACTTTTTGACTTTCCTAAAAAGAAATAGCGAAACTTTAAGAAAAGAATACATAATACTCTTCGAAGAGCCCGAACTTTATCTTCATCCAAAAGTTGCTTTCAACCTTAGAAAAACATTATACGATTTAGCGGATAATAGTCCATATGAGATTCTTTGTGCCACGCATTCACCTTTAATGATTGACATTTCAAAACCACATTCATCATTGGTTAGAATCACAAAAGACAATAATGAAGAAACAAAAACATTTCAAATAGGACACAATGTTTTTCATAGAGATGAGGAGAGGAAACATAGAGTTCAAATGATTAATAGATTTAACCCACACATCTGTGAATCATTCTATTCAGACAAGGTACTACTTGTAGAAGGAGACACAGAAACAATAGTTTATAGAGATATTCTAAACAGATTATTTCCAGAGGAGGAAATCTTCGTTTTAAACACTGGCTCAAAGAACAACATTCCATTCTTTCAAGAAATATTAACCAATTTCAATATAGAACATTATGTAATTCACGATACTGACACAAGACTGAATGCAAATGGAAATCAAAATTCAGCTTGGACTTTGAATCAGAGAATATCAGAAAAAATTGATTTAGCTAATGAACAAAGTGAAAACTTGGCGAGAAGATATGTACACGTTACTAATTTTGAAACTGCTCATAATATAAATTTAACAGGAAAAGATAAGCCCATAAAAGCATATGAATTTGTGTCTAACTTAACTATGGACTCTGATGCTTCTTGTTTAAATTGGTTAAAAGATATAATTGGAAATAAAGAAATTCTTCATAATCAAGAGTTCATTGAAAATACAGAACCAATATAGCCAGTGGCTAACAATGTGTATAAGTAATAGCGGTTTAAGTGATAAAACGAAAGTATAAACATAAAATAAGGTCAGTGTAAAACAGAAAGGTTTGTGAGTAGAAACCCGCTACTACTCATACACTAGACCGCTAATCACAAGTTTAGAACCCCAATCGTCACGAAAACATGAATATAAAATTAATAGTAGTTGTTTTCTTTTTATTCTTGACATCTTGCAATTCGAATAAAATAACAAGCATAGATTTTCATTACACCAAACCAGGTATATCTTCGCCTTCTCAGACTTCCTGTAGTAGTAATCTATTTGTAGATTTAGAACAGATGCGTTTTAAAAAAATTACAGATAAAACCTTTTTAAATAAATTTGAACAATGCTTGGTTAAATTAAAAGAATCTGATGAATTTTCTATTAATAGTAGAATATTTGCGCTTATAAATTATGAAGACGGACATATAGACACGCTCTGTATTGGAGAATATCGAGGAATATGTTTTAATGGAACCATTTTGAATGATAATGATGATTTTCATAATCTCATAATGGATGAGATTGATTTTTATGACAAGAAATTATACAATGAGTTACATCAGAATTAATACAGATTTAAAACTCACTCATTTATAACAAAATGAATATAACCAGTGGCTAACAAAGTACCGTGGTAAAAAACAAGTGAAACTGTATTAATTTTTTACTAAAGTGCTTCTGTAAGTATCATGATTTATCAATCTTGATTTACCTATCGGAAAAATCCTCGAAATTAATTAACTTAGTCCTTAACGGAAAATGACTCAAGTCCTTATCCGTAACTAATCATAACATCAACACGTTAGCCACAAGCAGAAAAAATGCGAACAGCTTTAACCATACTGATTGGAATACACGGAATAATCCATTTATTCGGATTTTTCAAAGCATTCGGCATATCTGAATTTAACGCTATTTCACAACCGATTTCAAAAACTTACGGAATATTTTGGTTCTTGACATTTCTACTTTTTGCTGTTACAGTAATTTTAATTCTTATACATTCTGATTATTGGTGGTTAAGCGGTTTTTTGGCTGTGATTATTTCACAAGCGTTAATTTTTAACTATTGGTCGGACGCAAAATTTGGTACAATAGCAAACGTAATTATTTTATTAGCGACAATTATTGGGTATTCAAGTTTCAACTTTAAGGAGAGAATCAAAGGAGAAAGAATAACTCTATTTGAAAATTCGCAACTCAAAACCCAAGAAATTGTTACCGAAAAAGCATTAATTGATTTACCACCAATTGTTCAAAAATGGTTGACTAATAGCGGAATAATCGGAAAACAATTGGTTTCTAATGTGTATTTAGTTCAAAAACTACAGCTCAAACTAAAACCTGAACAAACAAGTTGGAACAATGGTACGGCAGAACAATATTTTTCCATTCAACCACCAGCGTTCAATTGGAATATTAATACTAAAATGAACTCAATATTGAGTGTAGTAGGCAGAGATAAACTTGAAAATGGTAAAGGAGAAATGACAATTAAACTTCTTTCGCTAATTCCAGTTGCAAGTGCAAAAAATGACGAAAAAGTAAATCAAGCAACTTTGCAACGATATTTGGCGGAAATCGTTTGGTTTCCTTCAGCCGCTTTGAGTCCATACATAAAATGGGAACCTATAGATGACTATTCTGCTAGAGCAATAATGGAATATAAAGGAACTAAAGGTTCAGGCGAATTTCATTTTGATGAAAACGGAAAATTTGAAAAATTCGTAGCAATGCGTTATCAAGATTCAAATGATGCCGAACCTACCGAATGGATTGTAACTGCGACCAAACTCGAAGAAAGGAATGGAATAAAAATACCTGTGGAGTGCGAAGCAAGTTGGGAATTGGAGAGTGGTAAATGGACTTGGTTAAAATTGAAAATAACGGAAATTAAATACAACATAGGGAAAATGCCAGATAACTAACACTGCGTATCATTAATTGCTAGGTTCTCGCCTACTTACGAAAATCTTATCACATTTTCTATTCGGTTTTTAGTTGCTAAATTGATTCCTCCACACAACTAACCGTTTACCAACAAAACGCTCACTTTCTCGGGAACTCACTATGATAAAATTCTTTAGACCAATCATGGCTTATAAGATTAGAGATAAACTATGCGGCTAATATAAATGATACACTCTTAACAATCAAGCCCCTGACCCAAATTGACGACTTTTGACGACTATTGATCACTTTTGACGAATATTGACGACTTTTGAAGCATGAACCCGATTTTGAGGGGGTTTTGTTCGAGTCTTGTTCGAGACTTGTTCGAGTGAGGCTCGTGTGTCTGTTTTTAAAATTGAGTTTTGTAGGAGGATTGTAAAACCACACTAAATTAACACCTAACACATCTCTAGCAAACCCTTATAAACTCTATAGAAAATGGACTATGATGGTTTTAGAAATAGGTCATACATTTTAAATTTTTAGGGATAGATAGCTAGTTTTTAGGGATATGAGTATATTTATGACTTATATAACGAGTTGCCATATATAGCTCAAAAAACTGACGAATGACAAAAATCGTTACTTATGAATTTACTCATCAAAATGGAATTGATGAAATGATGAACGAAATCGCATTGGAATTTGATGAACAAATATTTCCTAAAGCGACAATTGAAACCCCTATTGTTCCTGACAAATATTGGGTCGCCATAAATAATGGAAAAATTGTTGGAACTGTGGGAATTCTTGTTGTGGAAAACGATTTTGGAGTTTTAAAAAAAATGATGTTAAAAAAAGAGTTTCGCGGAAAAGAATTTGGAA
>Ga0209344_10002677_pt1 | contig 19265 bp, 17 predicted proteins | sample Cruoilmetagenom6_FD_187293 | JGI IMG/M metagenome (GOLD analysis project Ga0209344, IMG submission 187293) | Oil polluted marine microbial communities from Coal Oil Point, Santa Barbara, California, USA - Santa Barbara Oil Seep Sample 6 (SPAdes)... | ecosystem: Environmental > Aquatic > Marine... | reverse complement strand
TGCACCGACAATGGCCTGTTCCGAAATGGGGGTATCGCGCACACGCCGAGGGCCGAACTCTTCGTAGAGTCCTGCCGCTGTCTTGAAGGCGCCCCCCGCGGCCCCAATGTCTTCGCCGATCATGAAGACATTGGGATCTTCGCGCATCTCGTCGGCGATAGCGCGGGCAATTACTTGACGGTAGTTGAGAGTGTCAGTCATGAGAAAATGTGATCCATTCCGGCAGAAAGTTCAGGCTCAGGCCACGTGAGGGCGAGGTCGCGGGCAGCAACAACATCCGCGCGTGCGGACTCCTCAACAGCAGCGGCAGCATCCGCGCCGCCCGCCGCTTCGATCGCCTCGCGCAGTTTGATGATCGGGTCTCGGGCAAACCACGCCTTCACTTCCTCTTCGGGGCGATACTTGGCTGGATCGCTTCGCGAGTGGCCGCTGTGTCGATACGTGTCGGCTTCGATCAAGGTGGGGCCCTCACCGGCACGGGCCCGTTCCACGGCGGCTGCCGTCACTGAACGCATCCCAATCACGTCGTTACCGTCAACGAAGACACCGGGCATTCCATAGGATGCGGCGCGGTCGCTCAAGCGTTCGATAGGTGTTGTTGATGCGAGGGTTGAATATTCGCCATATTGATTGTTTTCGATCACGAAGATCGCCGGGAGTTTCCAGATCGACGCCATGTTCAGCGACTCGTGGAATGTTCCAATATTTGTTGACCCGTCGCCGAAGAAGGCGACGCTGACTTCGGAGGATCCTCGGTAACTCGAGGCGAGAGCCGCTCCAACCGTCGTGGGTAGGTGCCCACCGACGATCGCGTTGGACCCGAGCGCACCAACAGATACATCGGCAAGATGCATGGAGCCGCCTTTGCCTCCACACAACCCGCCCGCTCGCCCAAGGATCTCTCCAAAGGCGCGGTCGAGAGGCGCACCCATCGCCAATACTGCCCCGTGCCCGCGGTAGGTGCAGGTCATGGTGTCGCCGGGGCTCAGCGCACTGCACACCCCGACCGTCACGGCTTCCTGACCCTGGCAGAGGTGGGTGCTCCCGCGCACCAGATTCTGGCTAAAAAGCCCCATGATTTCGTCTTCAAAGAAACGGATCTCATACATCGAACGCAGCAGATCTAGCGCGTCCTCGGGCAGCGGGTCAATGAGCGTGGGGCTCACGGGTTGGTATGTCATTGGTTAACGTTTCCTACTTCTGTCGCGGAGTGCCGCAACTATCTGTGGTTCTGAACCCGGTCGGCAGGTGGGATTCTGAGTTCGCTTCGCCCAAAAGCTCGGCGAGCACAAGTTCCGCCGCCGTGCGGCCGATCAGCGCCGGGTCGCGCGAAATCGTGCTGATGGCGGGGGTGAGGAATTCTGAGAGAGCAACATCGTCACACGTGACAAGGCTCACGTCGCCGGGAATGTCAAGCGTGAGTTCACGCAGCGCACGCAGCACACCGACGAGAATCTGGTTGCTTCCGGCAATCAGAGCGGTCGGAGCGTCCGGACTCGACATGAGTTCCTTCGTGGCCTCGTAACCATGTTCGGCGCTGAAATCTCCCATCCGGATCACCGAATCCACGTTCGGATGCTCGCCCGCAACTGTCGCGAGCGTCTCAGCACGTTCCCGCGACGGACGCACCTGTGAGCTGCCGTTGACGAGCGCGATTCTGTCGTGCCCGAGGGAGATCAGGTGCTCGACGGCTGCCCTGATCCCGGTGGCGTGGTCGCTAAGAACCGCCGATGCCGACGTTGCCGCGATCTCGCGGTCAATGAGCGTTACGGGATAGTGCGCAGCCTCAAGCGCCTTGTTCAGGGCATCGTCGGTCTCATCGCTGACGGAGATCAGCAGACCATCAATACGACGTTGCTCCATCGATCGCAGTTGCTGGAGCGCAAGCCCAGGCTCGTTGAAAGAATTGGCAACGAGCATTGAGTATCCGCGCTGGCGAAGGACCCGCTCTGCTCCCATAGCAATCTGGGCGAGCAGGGGGTTCCCGATGTCGGCCGCGACGAAGCCAATCGTCAGGCTTTCGCCCGTGCGCAGACTCTGCGCAAGCGCATCCGGCTGAAAACCGAGTTCCTCGATGGCTGCCAGCACTCGCTCGCGCATCTTGTCGCTGACGTCAGGGTGATCGGAGATCACTCGGGAAACCGACGAGATAGCGACGCCTGCGCGTTCAGCTACTTCCCGCATTCCTGCACGACGAAGTGGCGGCGTCGATCGACGCTCGCCCATTCCACGCCGGTTTCCAGAGAGATCGCTCATGTTCTATTCACCTAATCTTTCGAGACACGGTACTGGTCGATGTAATCCCAGTTCAGATCCCAGCCCAACCCCGGGCGGTCGCTCAGGGTCAGTGTGCCGTTATTGAGTTCTGGCCTATTAGTGATCATGTTCCACCAGAACGGGTCGCGATCGGGGTGGAAACACTCCGCGAGCGTGCCATGTGCCTGACTTGCGAGCAGGTGCGTAGACACTTGCGGCTCCTCATGGTGCCCCATCTGAACGTCATAGGACGTTGCGATGGCGGCGGTTCGCAACCACGCGGTCGGACCTCCCGACCAGGAGGAATCGAAGTTGCACACGTCGATCGCGCCGGTTTCCATGAGGTCACGGCATCCACTGGCGCTGAACTCGGTTTGTCCGGCACACACCGGCACCGACCCCTGATAGCGCACATCGCGCATCGAACGCTTGTCGTTGTGCCACTCGACAGGCTCTTCAAACCAGCGGATGTTGAGGTCGGCGATCCGACGGCTCAAGTCGACAGCAACAGCCGGCTTGTAGCCCTGATTAGCGTCGATGCAGATGATGAAATCATCGCCAGCCGCTTCGCGCGCCGCCGTAATTCGGGCCGCGTCCTCGGCAGCGCTAAGGCCACCAACTTTGAACTTGACCCCGGCCAGTCCGAGCTCTTGATAGTGGTGCATCTCGTCCGCAATGCTGCCGAGCGGCTCACCGTAATACCCGCCGATAGCGATCATCGGCAGGTCGTTGCGGTAGCCACCCCACAACTTCCAGAGAGGTGTTTTGAGGGCCTTGCCCACGGCATCCCAAATAGCAGTGTTCACTGCCGCGAGGGCGACGAGACCGAGCCTGCGGTCACGGAGAATGTCGAACGTCACTTTGTAACCGGTATCCCACAGGCGCTCAATAGCCATAGCATCCTGGCCAATCAGCGTGGGAGCAAGCTCTTCGTGAATGATCCGATCGATGTCAAACATCGTCTCGTGTTCATCTCCGGTGTATGCCTCACCGATGATTCCCGCATCGGTGTGAATCCGGGTCACAATCGTTGCGCGATGAGTCATGTGGTAGTGGCTACCGCGAAACTCTCGCGCAAGCGGTGCGACCATGGGGATCGTCTCGATGCGGGTAATCGTCAGACCGTGCGCTTGCGCATCCAGCGGAACAGGCTGCGCGTGAGCTGGTTGATCATTCATGTTCTTAGAACTCCGTTTTTCTTTCCCCCCAGCACGATGCAAGGGTTCTGGCTCAGTCTCGTCGCGAGCGGTTTTAGCCGCGCTGCTGCTTCTCGAGGTCGTCGAGGAAGGCGCTCAGGTCACCCGAGATCATCGTCTGCGTGAGGTTCGTCCAAGACGCCGACTGTGCAGCACCGTTGAACTGGTTCTGTGCAACGTCGACTCCGCCAACGGCATCGACGATCTCGAGAATCTGCCCGGCTCCGGTACTGCCCGTAACGCCTACGACGTCAACGTCGGTACGGTTCGGGAACTGGCTTGCTTCCTTGAGCAAGATGGTCTGCCCTTCGGCCGATGCCATCGTCTCGATCAGCTGCAGCGCAGCCTCAGGGTTCTGCGACTCAGCACTTACGCCGTACATGAGTACGGGGTTGAAGAACTGGCCCTGCAGGGTCGTGCCGGAAACCTTCGGAGCGTTGAATACTCCGTAGGCGTCGGTGCCTAGCTTGTCATCCCACACCTTCCAGTTGATGGCGTTCGACACGAGACCGGGCACCATGGCAACTTCACCGGCGGCGAAGTCTGCTTCGACATCAGTGAACTTCTTGCCCGCAAAGTCTGCGTTCCAGCAGTCAGCGTTGTAGGAGTCGAGCAGCGGCTGGAGCGAGTCCATGAAGCGCTGGTCGTTGAGAGCGATGTCTCCCGCGCGAACGGCATTGACATCATCCGTGGAGAAGAACTGAGGCGACAGTGATGACCATGCCCACCACAGAATGAAGGAGTCGCTTCCGGACATGCCGATCGGCGAAATGCCTTCAGCGTTGAAGGCGTCACACGTTGCGAGCATCTCGTCCCAGGTAGCAGGAGGCGTCTCAGGGTCGAGCCCTACTTGCTCGAAGAGGGCCTTGTTGTAGTACCAGACGACGCCCTGCGCACCAACGGGAACACCGGCGAAGACGGAGTCATCATCGACATCCTTAACCGTGGCGGACCAACCGCTGAGAAGTTCAGCGTCGGCGAACTGATCCTGTGTTAGGTCAGCGACCGAGCCGAAGAGAGATTCAAAGTTGGCGCCCGGCAGCATCTCAACGACATCGCCGAGCTTGCCGGCGCGCGCCTTCGTTGTTGCGGATGCCAAGAACTGATCGAACGGGACTCGATCCTGTTCTGCTTCGACGCCGCTCTCTTCAGTGAAGAGAGCAATGATGTCGTTCATCGCTTTTCCTTGACCCTGCGTGGTGTCAGCATCGCCGCTGGTCAACAGGGTGATGGGCCCGTCAGCCGAACCTGAGCTGTCGCCACCGGCGCAGCCAGCGAGCAGTGCGCCGACTCCGATTGCCGCAGCAATCGAGAGGCCACGACGTTTCGTGAATATCTGTGACACTGGTGTTACCTCCATAGTGTGATTGTGATGTGCATCCTTGCCCACCTTGGGTTGTGCGGGGATGGTCTTGCGATCAGCCCTGGGATGTGGGAAGTGGTCGGGAATCTAGTCCTTGACCGCCCCCGATATGGCCCCTGCTTGCAGCCACCTCTGCCCGAAGACAAAGAGCAATAGCACCGGAGCGGTACCGACGAGCATGGCCGCCGCGGTGAGCGGACCTCCGGTGCGAAACTGTGATGAGAACTGTGCGATAGCAACCGCAACAGTCGGCGTATCTCCTGAGGGAAGCAGCAAGAGAGCCAGCAGCAGCTCGCTCCACTGCAAGAAGCACGTCAAGATGAAGGCGGTTGCAAGTGCGGGCTTCGCCATCGGCAGCGCAATGGAGACAAACTGCCTCACCGGACCAGCGCCATCCACATCTCCTGCTTCGAAAACCTCCGAAGGTAGCTGTGAGAAGAAGGAACGCATGAAGACGGTGGCCCACGCCGAGAACATCACTCCGTAGACGACGCCAAGCCATACGAGCGAATCCAGCATCCCCCAGGCGTGAAGGAGTTCGAACATCGGAATGACGAGAGCTGCCGCCGGAAGGAACATTGCTCCGGTCGTGAGCACAATCGCGAGTTGACGACCGAGGAACCGGTAGCGGGCCAATGCGAATCCCGTGCACGCTGCGAGCCCGACCGCAAGCGTTGCGCCAACCCCGACAGTGATCGCCGAGTGAAGAATTGCTTCCGCCATCCCGCCGGTGACCCACACGGTGCCGAGGTTCGCCAGAGTCCACGTTCCGCCGAAGTTAGCAGGCTCACCCACGTATTCTTCGGTCGGCTTGAGTGCGACGCGCACCACCCACAGGATCGGGCCGAGCACGATGGCAAGCGCGAGCGCAACTATGACGGTTTCGAACCAGTTCTTCTTCTTCATGACTAGTTCCATTCCTCCGCCTTGCGAATGCGACGCATCCCCGCCTGGATAAGCACAATGAGCGCAATGAACACGAGGCTTACGACGGCGATTGCCGCACCGCGCCCGAGGGTCGAGCCTTGATTAAGCGTCGCGTAGACGGCGTAGTCGAGCGTCGTTGATGCCACTCCCGGCCCACCCTGAGTGAGCCCGTAAATCCACGGAAAGAACCCGGTTACTGTCGAGATCGTCAGCAGCAGTATCCAGAATCTCGTGATCGGGCGCAGCGCCGGTCGATAAATGTGCCAGATCATCTGCCATCGATTCACCCCATCGAGCTGCGCTGCCTCAATGAAGCTCGGCGAAATCGCCGCTAGCCCGGTGGAGTAGAAAAGCACACCACTTCCGAGAGTTGCCCAGCCGATAACGACGACAACTGTGATGAGAACAATGTTCGGGTCAGTGAACCAGCCGGGAGCAAGGAAGCCCAGTCCCACCGCTCTCAGGCCAGCGTTAACGGGGCCCTCATCCGCGAGCACGATGCGAAAGACGCCGCCAACGATGATCGGAGGCAGCATCGCCGGAATATAGAGGATGGCCCGGATTGTGGAGGCCGCTTTCATGGGGAATACCGCGATCGCCATGACGAACGGCACAAACACCCACACCACAACACCGCCAATCAGCAGCAGGTTGTTGAAGAGGATGCGGTAGAAGTCGGGCCAGGTGGCAAGAAAGATGAAGTTGTCGAGCCCGACATTGACGGGCTCGGAAAGCCCATCGTATTGCGTGGTTGAGTAGTAGAACACAGCACAAAGCGGCCAAAAGATGAATGCCAGAATCAGCAGGAGCTGGGGCAAGACGAAAGCTTGGCCGGGGCTAGCCACTTTCGAACGTGGGCGCTTCTTTGCTGCCATTCTTCATTTCCTCGGGAGGTCTCATTGGGGCTTTTATTGAGAGCGTAAGTCCGTTACATTCATCCTGTCAACGTTTCTGGAAAGGTTACCGGTTTTTATGAACCTCTTCTCGCATCCACTCGCCACACCGTCGTGGGAGATGGAACAAGCCGCCCCCATGCGGCTGCACACCCGCTCATTGTGGAGCGCCCCAGCAGAGCACGAAGAGGGTGCTCCCGACCAGCGAATCATTCACCAGCGAGCCATCTTCACGAACAAACCGGCAACGTTTAACCGACTCTCCGTCGCCCAGGCCCCCGGATACCACAAATGCGCCAGCGGGCAGGAAATTGATGCCGCTCTCGACGTCGTGGTGTTCACCGCCGACAAAGAAAACCAATGGCGTGAAGTAGGCCACTTGCGGTCCACCGCCGAAGAAGTGCTATCCAACGGCGCCAGTCTCGACCTTGCTGGCCTCGAAGCAAGCTCGCTCGTGGCCCAAGTTCGTCGCGCGGCCACAGACGATTGGTGGCCGGGCTGGAATCTCGCTTCCACCGGAATGGTGCTCGAAGGTGAGACCGACAACGATTGGGAGCCCGACAACGAGGGCAGCCTCACGGTTGCCGGGCTGGATCTCGACGGGCAACCACGCGGTGTGACCGCCCGCGCGACCCAAACAGAAGTGCGGTTCTCTACCGACCACCTGCAAGTTGGATTCCGTCTCACCTCGCCAGCGTGGTCGTATCTTGCCCTCGACGCCGACGGCAATGGAAACACCCACTTCAACCTGCTTCAGATGCCCCGATCCATGGACATCGTACGCAGCGGCGTCTACCCCTCGGGGGTGTACCCGGTATTGCGTGATCAGAACGCCGAATACCTTGCTCAAGGCCCGCGCTTCACCGCTACTACCGGCCTCATGCCGCTGGGATTCCTGCACAGTGACTATGTCGGCACCACCACCGTGACGGCTTCGACAGTCCGCTATGAGTTCGTGAGTGAAGCAGCCTCGCAGCGCTACGTACTCGAATTTACGGTCGAGGCTGACCGCATCCGGATGCATGTCGAACGCCACAGCGACGTCGAACGTCGTGCCTGGACCAGCTCTGCCTGGCACGTGGCCACCAACAACCGCGTCACCCCGTCATGCGCGCTTGGGCCACTCAGCTATCAGGGCGAAACCGGAATTCTCGATGGGGCGGTCGCTTGGCATTTCCCCCGCCACGGCACGCTCAACATCACCGCGAGCGACAACGCGCTGTGGCGCAGTGACTCTGTGCGTCCACTCGACACCAACACCCTCGAGCTCAAAGTGGGCGAAGTCGCCACTGACTTCGGCGACTACATTCTTCCGGCCGGCCACCACACTGCCGACATCGAACTCGTGGTCGAGACTCCATCGCTTGCAACACTGCGCGACGACACCCCAGATGCGATCCGCCGGATGCTCGAACGCCACACCCTCACGGCTCTACCATTCCGCGGTGACACCGCTACCTACTCCAACAACGGCGCATCGATGCACTGCACAACCTCGCTTGCGGACGTGTCGACAATCGCAGAACAATTGGATGAAACACCGGCGATCCCCGCCATGGAATGGGTGGGCCGATCTCTGCAACGCTGGCTCGACGGGGCTCCTAGCTACGGCAGTGGAACCACCTCCCACGGCGACCACCGTCTTGATGACGAGTATGTTCACATGAGCGGAAACACGCTCGGCGCCGCCGCCAAATTCGCGGCATGGGAGAAGACCGGTGACTGGTTCTCTCGCAACAGAGCGGTGCTCGTTCGCGAACTCGAAAGCATGCTCGCCCGCGATGTTGACGGCGATGGTCTAGTCGAGTCCACCCTGCGCATCGGCAACAGTGGCGATCACCAGTGGAGCACGTGCTGGGCAGACGTGCTCTCCTTTGGCTGGAAGGATGCTTGGGCTAACGCTGTCGTTTTCGAAACGTGGACGCTGTGGATCCCCGTGCTCGAAGCGCAAGGAGAGGTCGATCTTGCCGCCCGCATCACCACCGCCCGCGAAAAACTGCAGAGCAACTATTTCGACACCTTCTACAACCCGAAGACCGGAATCATCGCCGGATGGCGCTCGAAGGATGGCACCCTCCACGACTACGGGTTCTCGCAACTCAACGGCATGGCATGCATGACCGACCTGCTTCCCGTTAACAAAGCTCGCGGCATCATGGAATCTCTGGTCTCCGCCTGGGACTCGATTGGATTGGATGACTTCCGCAATGGGATCCCGCTGAACATCTGGCGCATCCCCGAGTACGACATCGGTGGGGTGGTGTTCGGCCTCCCGATGGGCAGCTACCAGCAGGGCGGTTATTCGCACCATGGAACGCGAGTGATCGTCGATGCCCTTGACCGTGTGGGACTGACCGAGAAGTCGGCCCAAGTTCTTGAGGAACTCGCAATCACCATCGCCGATGACACCTCGTTCGGTGGACTCGGCTCCGGCATCGACTGGAGAATGAAGGATGGCACACCGAGTGGCTACGAAGGCCAACTGGTTGAGGGCTTCAGCGTTCTCGCCTCAGCACTCAGTCGCTACCGGGTCACCACGTAGCCGCATCCCGTATCAGCAGCCAGCAGCCAGACCTCTAGAGGAATTCAATGAAGAAAATCCGCGTCTCCATCATCGGCGCCGGTTCGTGGGCGGTAGCAGCGCACCTACCTGCGCTGGCCTCGCGTAACGATGTCGAACTTGTCGGTGTGTGCCGGTCGAACCGGGATGCCGCAGAACGTATTCGTGACCGATTCGGTTTCGAATTTGCTTCGACCGACTACCGCGATGTTCTCGCACCAGGTGTCGACGCGTGCATCGTGGCGTCTCCATCGTCGCTGCACCATGAGCATGCTTCGGCCGCTCTGAAGTCTGGGGCCCATGTGCTCTGCGAGAAGCCGATGACGATTGCATCGTCCGAGGCTTGGGATCTGGTGGAGATTGCACGAGAGCACGACAGACAGCTTCTCATTGCGTTCGGGTGGAACTACATGCGGATGATTCGGGATGCACAAGAAATGATCAGCAGGGTCGGTATAGGCACACTGGAACATGTCACCGTGCACATGTCGTCGTCGACTCGGGAACTGCTCAGCGGCACCGGTGCCTACCCCGATTCCGCCGAGGATTCCGCGCCGCAAACCGCGACCTGGACCGATCCGCTTGTTTCTGGTGGAGGCTACGGTCAGGCCCAGTTGAGCCACGCGCTCGGGCTCACGCTTTCCTTGTTTCCCGACCGAGTGGTTGCGGCATCCGCGCAGATGTTTGGGGCAGCGACCACCCCGGTCGAACTGCACGACGCAGCAGTTCTCAACTTCGCCAGCGGCGCGATTGGTGTGCTTTCGGGAGCATCAGCCCATACGGGCGCATGGAAAGACAAGCATGACCTGCAGGTGAGAGCGGTCGGAAGCGAAGGTCAGGCCATGGTGGATGTATTGCGCGAAGAGGCGTGGATTTACCGGCCGGATAGCGGGGAGCACCGCCTTGAACTTTCCGCCGGCGATGGCGCCTACCAGGCGGAAGGACCAGCACACGCGCTCATCGATATCGCGTTGGGCGGCAGTGATAATCCCGCGCCGGGTTCGCTCGGAGCCCTCACAGCGGAGGCCCTGGAGCTCGTGTATCGCAGCGCAGCCGAGGGTGGGGGTGTTGTTCGATGAATGTGCCAACGATTGCCCGCATAGACGCCTACCCGTTGCCGTACCGGGAGGCGAACGACCACAACAGCACCCGCTACAGCTGCCTAGTCCGGGTCGAGGATGACGCGGGCACCGTCGGCTGGGGTGAGGCGGCGACGATCGTGCGTGAGGCGGCGAGCGCAACAGCGGTTCTGGTTCGAGGGTTCGCCAGCGCACTCGAACGCACCCCCGCAGCCCCGGAGGCGGCAAACGCAACAATGGCCGCACACGCTTGGTGGCATGGTGGCGCGGGAATAGCAAGTTTTGCTGTGTCCGCGATCGACATGGCCCTGTGGGATCTTGTCGGCCACCGCGAAGGCGCAAACCTTGCCACCCTTCTGGGTGCGGAGCCGCAGGCGAGTTTGGAGCCGATCATCACCTGCCACGCGTCGGTAGCCGACCTGGGTGAGATGACGGCCGAAATGGCCGAATGGGTGAAACGTCGGGGAGCATCCGGAATCAAGATAGCGTTCGGCAAGGCAGGAGCGTCCCGTCTCGGCGTAGAGCTCGAAAGGGACATCGCGTTCATGACGTCGCTTCGAACGGCCGTCGGCGACCACACTCAGATCATGATCGATGTCGCGCCGCGACTCGGGTGGAGTGTCGAGCAGGCACAGTCCCGCATCGACTCCTTGGCACCGCTCGGTCTCGCGTGGCTCGAAGAACCCCTCGGGGCACGGAACCCCGCGGGCTACCGCCGGCTTCACGACAACGCCCAGGGCGTGCTCATTGCTTACGGCGAGCGCGAGTGGAATGTGACCGGCGTTCAGGAGATTCTGAACACCGGCACCGTGGACGTGGTTGGCATGGACCCTGGCCGCATCGACGGTGTCAGCGGATTCCGGGCCGCGGCTGACCTGTGCTCGCGCGCCGGCATCAAAGCAAATGCTCACGCCTTCGCCGGGCCGCTTGTGTACGCCTCCTCGCTGGCGCTATCTCTCGCGAGCAACGCCTGCGAGGAATTCGAGCTGGCGCCCGCCCGCAATGAGCTGTACGACATTGTCGGCGCACCGGAGTCTCATTCGAGTGTTGGCCGCCTTCAAGCGCTATCCGCGCCGGGCCTCGGAATTGCGGTTGATGCAGACCGGGTGCGTGCCGTGAGCGAAGCCTCCGGACTGTAGCCGGCACCCGCGACTAGTTCTCACGACTCCACCCCACCAGGGTGGGCACGACATCCTCCGCGAAGCGTTCGTAGTCATCCGCCGTGTTGTAGGCGTGCGCCGCAAGACGCACGTAACCGGTGTCGCGCCAGTTGGTGATCTGCGTCTCGAAGCCGAGCTCGTCGCTGATTCGTTGACGCAGGGCCTGCGCTTCGGGGCCGGTCGCCCCGAGCGCACCGGGGAGCCGAAGCAAGCGCATGCCGGGGGCGGGCGAACCAACATCCACTCGGGATTCCTCGCCCGACGCCGCATTGAGCGCGTCAGCGACCACCTCGGTGGAGTAGTCGAGCAGTGACTCGATATAGCCCCGGATGGTGTCCCAACCGATGCGGTCTTCGAGCCCGGTAATCGCATCCGCTGTTGCTAGATACGGGGTGTAATCGACGGTTCCTTGGCTGTCGAATCGTGTCGGGAATGGGGCATCCATCCCCCACGAATCGACGACCGGGTAGAGCTCTTGTGCGAATTCCTTCTCGGCCACGAGCACCGCAGTGCCACGGAAACCGCACGCAAACTTGTGCAGGTTGCCCACCCAGGCGGATGCCGCGACTCCTTCAGCTGGTCGGTGCTGTACGCCGGGGGCGTGGGCCGCATCAACCAGCAACGGCACCCCGCGCTTGTTGGCGAGTTCCGCGAGCGCCGCAATCGGGAACTCTCGGGCTGTTGAGGAGCTTGAGGCATCAACCACAAGGCCCGCAGGTTTTCTGGAGAGTGCCCTACCCAACACGGTGAGGATCTCGTCCGCTGTCGCGTTGAGTTCGATAGGGACGGTACGCACTTTTGCTCCACGATGACGCGCTTCTCGCTTGGCGGAGAACGCGACCGCACCGTAGGCGTGGTCGGTGACGACGAGTTGATCGCCGGCCTGCATCTGCAGCGCACGAATCGAAGCCGTCATTCCGGCACTGGCGTTAGGGACGAAGCCAAAGCGCTCAGCGGGTACACCGAGAAAGTCCGAAAGCTCGGCTCGGGCGTTGGCGACGCGTGCCTCCACCTCCATGAACCACTTTTGGGGTGCGTTTTCGGTTTCCTGCAAGTAGGCCATCCGCCGCAGCTGGGCAAAGACCGGCACAGCACCATAGGATCCGTGGTTGATGTGGCGCCACCGAGAGTTCAGGCTCCAGAGAGCTGCGGCGGGCGAGCCATCTCGTGTCGCTAGCGGCTCGGGCCGGAGCAGTGCGTGAGTTTCGGCCTCACCATCAGGTGCGGTGACGCTCTCAGGATCGACGGCAGGGTCGACCTCACCGTCAGGTTCGGTGGTGGCTGAAGTATCGGGCTTCTTAGTTGCCATAGCGCCCATTCAAGCGCACGGCACCACCATTCACACCCTTAGCACCCTGTTCGAATCCAGAAATGTCTCGTGCGGCCATCGAGACGCGACCGACTTCCCACGAGGGGATACCGTCGGCGGTGAGGGCTGCGATGGTGGCATCGGCAGCATCCGCGGCCACGATCGCGATCATGCCGATTCCCAAGTTCCAGGTTCCTTCAGCGCTTTCGAGGCTCGAACCGGCCATGTCAGAAAGTACACGGAACACGGTCGGCGGCGACCAGGTGGAACGTTCAACCTCTACCCACGATCCGACAGGCAGCACGCGCGCGAGGTTGGCCGCGATTCCGCCACCGGTGACGTGGCTGAGAGCGTGAACTGCACCGGGCTGGGCGTCAAGCAGGTTGAGCAGCGGTGTCGTGTAGAGGCGAGTTGGCTCGAGGAGCACTTCACCCACGACACCGCCCAACTCATCAAGGCGGTCGGTGTAGCCCACCTTGTTGTTCGCCAGAATGTGGCGCACAAGGGAGAAACCGTTCGAGTGGATGCCCGAGGACTCCATCGCGATGACAACGTCACCATCAGCGACTAGGTGCGGGCCGAGTTGAGCGTCCGCTTCGACAACGCCGGTTGCCGCACCGGCAACGTCGTAGTCGTCGGGGCCGAGAAGGCCGGGATGTTCCGCCGTCTCGCCGCCGACCAGCGCAGTGCCGGTAGCCGAGCAGCCACGGGCAATGCCCGCAACGATGTCAGCAATGCGGGCGGGAACGACCTTGCCGCAGGCGATGTAGTCGGTCATGAACAGCGGCTTGGCGCCCACCACGACGATGTCGTCGACGACCATTCCCACCAGGTCTTGACCGATAGTGTCGTGCTTGTCGAGCGCCTGAGCGATCGCCACTTTGGTGCCCACGCCATCCGTCGAGGTCGCCATCAGCGGGTGCGTGTACGCCTTGAGGAACGACACGTCGTAGAGCCCGGCGAAGCCGCCAACGCCTCCGAGAACGTTTGGTCCGTGAGTGGCACTGACGGCAGACTTCATCAGTTCGACGGCAAGATCGCCCGCTGCGGTATCGACGCCGGCTTCGGCATAGCTGGAGGAAGAGTTCTCGGTCACCGCTCCAGCGTACCGGTCAGCGAGTCTTCGCACGCGGGGCACGGCTGGGATGTGAGAAGCTAGACCGTACTCACACCGGGTACTTGCTCTTCGACCTCAGGGAGCCACGCGAAAGCATGTGCGGCATTGTCGGTATCGTCTCGTCTCAACCCGTCAACCAGCAGGTTTATGATGCGCTGCTTTTGCTTCAGCATCGCGGTCAAGATTCAACAGGAATAGCCACCGCTGACGGCAATACTCTGCACCTTCAGAAAGCAAACGGGCAGGTCCGCGAGGCGTACCGCACCCGCGACATGCGCAACCTTGTCGGCACCTCCGGCCTTGGCCATGTGCGCTACGCCACCAAGGGCAACGCCTTCAACGAGCAAGAAGCACAACCGTTCTATGTGAACGCGCCCTACGGCATCATCCTCGTTCACAACGGAAACCTCACGAACACGCAGAGGCTCACCGATGAGCTGTTCCGCATCGACCGCCGGCACCTCAACACCACCAGCGATACCGAGCTTCTCGTCAACGTGTTGGCCAACGAACTTCAAGAACAGGTCTCAGGTCTCGACCTCGACCCTGAGCAGGTCTTCACCGCCATCGAGCGCGTTCACGATCGCGTCGAGGGCTCCTACGCCGCGATCGCGTTGATTGCCGGTCACGGTCTGCTGGCCTTCCGCGACCCCTACGGGATCCGCCCGTTGGTTTTGGGTCGCCGCCAGACGGGACTCGTCGGTGAGGAATGGATCGTGGCATCCGAATCCCTCGTACTGGAAAGCGCCGGGTACGAACTAGTGCGTGATGTTGCCCCCGGCGAGGCCGTCTTCATCACACCCGACGGTCAAATGTTTTCCCGGCAGTGCGCCAAGGCCCCGGTCCTGATCCCCTGCTCGTTCGAATACGTCTATCTCGCTCGCCCCGACTCGATCATGAACGGCATCGCCGTGTACGAAGCACGCCTTCGTTTGGGCGACAAACTGGCGGACACGATCGCCAAGTACACCCCTATGGGTGACATCGACGTGGTTATGCCCATCCCCGACTCGTCGCGCCCCGCCGCGATGCAAGTCGCCCAGAAACTCGGCGTTGAGTACCGCGAGGGTTTCTACAAGAACCGCTACGTTGGCCGCACGTTCATCATGCCCGGTCAGGCCGAGCGGAAGAAGAGCGTGAAGCAGAAGCTGAATGCGATGGGTACCGAGTTCAAGGGCAAGAACATCCTCATCGTCGATGACTCGATCGTTCGCGGCACTACCTCAAAAGAGATCGTGCAAATGGCTCGCGAAGCTGGCGCAAACAAGGTGACATTCACCTCGGCCGCGCCTCCCGTGCGCTACCCGCACGTGTATGGCATCAATATGCCGAACCGCGCAGAACTCATCGGTCACGGCCGCAAGATTCCCGAGATCGCAATGGAGTTGGGCGCCGACGCCCTCATCTACCAAGAAGTTGCTGATATGCAGGCTGCGATCACCGAAGGCTCTGCGGTGAATGGTCTCGAAATGAGCTGCTTCACGGGGGAGTACGTTTCTGGCGACATCACGCCCAGCTACCTCGACTGGCTCGAAGAGACCCAGCTCAGCTAGCGGCCGCTATTCGAGCGTGCCCTCGTAGGCTTCAGGTTCGACAGTTTCGTGCTCAACGGTTGCCGCTGTCGAGCGACGCCGCGATGACCGGTCCAACAGCAAAGCAACGACCGCACCTACCGCAACGCCCGCAGGAATGCCGAAGAGGCTGAAGTAGCCGAAGAGTGCGCCGACGCCTACCGATGGGTCGGCAGGAAACGACATCGTGAGCACAAACGTCACGATCGCGCCGATGCCACCTCCAACGATCATGAACGGACCATATTTGGGGGCGCGTCGAATGCTGACGTTGCCCTCCTCCACCGAAGTCTTCATCACTGGTTGTTGCGGGTCAGAAGGCTGCGCAGCGGATGCCGCCGGTTCGTTGGATGGTGTTGTATTCACGGAACCATTCTCTCCCACACAACTGGGAGGTGCTCGCTGAGGTCAGCCCTCGACCCCGAGGCACTAATATCTCCAGCCTCGAGCGCGTCAGCCCACTGCCGCGTTCCCGTAGCCAGGGCGATCCACGTGTCGGCATCCATTTCGACCACATTGGGTGGGGTCCCGCGGGTGTGGTTCGGGCCGTCGATGGCCTGCACGGCACCGTGCGGGGGAACACGGATCTCAACCGAATTCCCTTCAGCATTCTTCGCGAGGACCTGAAGCAGGTAGCGCACTGCGGTGGCCGTTGCGTCGCGATCTGCTCGACCATCTTGCACCATTCGAATGCTTGCTTCGCCCGCAATAGGGGCAATCTTCAGCTGAGCCATGGCTTAACGCTAACAACTGAGGCTGTGGGCTTGGTTAGGCTGGGGTTGTGCGAATTCTTGTTCTTGGTTCCGGTGCCCGTGAGCACGCGATCGTTACGTCCCTTCTGAGCGAGGAGGAGGCCCACCAAATCACGGCTGCGCCCGGCAATGCCGGCATCGCGTCGGTGGTGGAGACGGTCGCGCTCGATCCAACGCGCGGTGACGTTGTCACCGAGTACGCGCTCGACAATGACATTGAGTTGGTCGTGATCGGGCCAGAAGCTCCCCTCGTCGCCGGGGTTGCCGATGATCTACGCCGCCGCGGCATCGCCGTGTTCGGTCCGGGCAAGGCTGCCGCTGCCCTCGAAGGCAGCAAGACTTTCGCCAAGCGCATCATGGATGCCGCCAATGTACCTACCGGTCGCGCCCACCGCGCCGGTTCCCTCGAAGAAGCGCTTGAGGCACTCGATGAGTTCGGCGCGCCCTATGTCGTGAAGGCCGACGGTCTCGCTGCCGGCAAGGGCGTGCTCGTCACCGGTGACCGCAACGCCGCCGTCGACCACGCAACGTTCTGGCTCGGCCAGGGCAGCGTTCTCATCGAGGAGTACCTCGCGGGCGAAGAGGTCTCCCTCTTCTTGCTCAGCGACGGCCACAACGTTGTTCCGCTCTCGCCCGCGCAGGACTACAAGCTTGCCTACGACGGCGACAACGGCCCCAACACCGGCGGAATGGGTGCCTACTCCCCACTCAATTGGCTCCCCGACAACTTCGTTCAGGAAGTGATCGACACCATCGCGCTCCCCACGATCCGTCAGCTCGCTGACGAGCAGACACCTTTTATTGGTCTGCTCTACTGTGGCCTCATCGTCACCAAGGACGGCATCCGCGTCATCGAGTTCAACGCTCGCTTCGGTGACCCAGAGACGCAGGTGGTGCTCCCCCGTCTCGTGACGCCGTTGAGCTCGCTGCTTTACGCGGCAGCAACCGGTGGCCTCACCGAGATCGCTGCTCCCGAGTTCTCGAGTGACGTCACGGTAACAGTGGTGCTGGCGAGCGAGGGCTACCCCGAGAACCCTAAGATTGGGCGTCCGATTGCGGGACTGGATGCTGCGCTTGCTGTTCCGGGAATCACGATCGCGCACGCGGCGACTGCCAAAAAGGACGACGAGTTTGTCGCGACCGGCGGACGTGTGCTGAGCGTTGTCGCGACCGGCGAAACGTTCGCGGTCGCCCGCGACCGCGCCTACGAAGCTCTCGGCCACATCAGCCTTGAAGGCGGCCACTACCGCACCGATATCGCTCTTCGCGTCGCCCAGTGAGTGACGCCGTGAACGATGCCGGAGCGGGTGCTGCCGCGAACGATGCCGCGAGCACCTGGACACTGACGTATTCCGGCAAGGTCCGCGACCTGTATGTGCGCGCCGACGAGCCACAGCTTGTGCTCATGGTGGCCAGTGATCGGGTGAGTGCGTTTGACCACGTGCTGGAGCCGGGCATCCCGAGCAAGGGTGCACTGCTGACACAACTCAGCAAGTGGTGGTTCGAACAACTGGCTGACATGCCGAACCATTTGGCGGATGCCGCTGGGGTCGAGCCACCGGCAGAGTTGGCCGGTCGTTCAATGGTCGTGAAGCGCCTGGAGATGTATCCGGTGGAGTGTGTCGTTCGCGGCTACCTGTCGGGTAGTGGCTGGTTGGAGTATCAGGAGTCGCAGAGCGTGTGCGGCATTGCGCTGCCTGCCGGTTTGAGCGATGGCGACCGCCTGCCCGAACCGATCTACACTCCGGCGTGGAAAGCGCCGATGGGTGAGCACGACGAGAACATCAGCTTTGAGCGCACCGTCGAGCTCGTGGGTTCTGAGGTTGCAACTGCGCTTCGGGATGCTTCGCTCGACATCTTCGCGCGGGCCTCAGCGATCGCGGAAACTCGTGGCGTGATTCTCGCTGACACGAAGTTCGAATTCGGTGCTGACCCTCAGACCGGTGCTCTCGTGCTGGCCGACGAAGTGCTGACAAGCGACTCGAGCCGTTATTGGGATGCCGAACTCTACGCCGCCGGTGGCCCCGGTCGCCTCGCGAGCTTCGACAAGCAAATCGTGCGCAACTGGCTCTCCGCCCACTGGGACAAGCAGGGCACCCCACCCGAGCTTCCCGCCGACATCGTGGAGCAGACCGCAGCACGCTATCGCGAGCTGATTGAGCGGCTTACAAAGTAGCTCGCACACGTGCCGAAGCGCTATTGCTGTTGGTCAATAACTGCGGCGACCGCTTCAATCTCAACGAGTTGGTCGGTGTAACCAAGTGCAGTTACGCCCATGAGCGTGCTCGGCGCATCGTGGTCGCCGAACGCCTCGCGGATGACATTCCAGGCTTCAACAAGATCGCTTTGACTGGATGACACCACGAGAATTCGGGTGCTCAAGACATTGTCGAGTTCAGCCCCCGCCGCCCGCAGAGCGATGAGTAGATTCTCAATCGCTTTGGCTGCCTGCGCGGCGTAATCTCCTACTCCCGCAGTAGTTCCGTCGAGGTTCAACGGGCACGCTCCCGCGAGAAAAATGAGACGTGCGCCAACTGGGGCTGTTGCGGCATAGGCGTACTCGGCCGTATCGGCAAGATCAGCTGAGCGAATGAGGGAAACCGGCTGAGACATGGCCTCATCGTATTCGGAGAGGCACGAAAAGCCAGCTCCCTCGGCTTCAACTGCGAGCACTCCCCCTTCAACGCGTCCGAAGAGCCCGTCAACGTCTTTCTCGACCAAGGGACGGTCCCCGCGATCTTCGGCATCGCGCTCACGTGGATCGGCGGTGGAGTGCTCGTGAGCGGCGCCATTCTCAGTCGCCGGGCGCTTAGCGGGCCGTGACGTTGCGGATGCCTGCCCGAGCGCACGTCTGCGGAAAATTTTGCCGCAGGCCGGATACGTCGCCGAAGCTCAGTGGCTCGAGAGCATTCGCCACCCCTCTACCAAGCTAAAGTTGCGCGCCTATCAGCGACAACTTCAGCACTGCTCAGCTGGGGTTGGACGCAACGGCCATTCACACTGCTGAGCCCGCATCCACCAATGACGGTCGGGCGATAGAGTCCAGTACTCATCTGCGGGTGTCTTCTGGTCGAAGGCGTGG
>Ga0209344_10002676_pt1 | contig 19269 bp, 16 predicted proteins | sample Cruoilmetagenom6_FD_187293 | JGI IMG/M metagenome (GOLD analysis project Ga0209344, IMG submission 187293) | Oil polluted marine microbial communities from Coal Oil Point, Santa Barbara, California, USA - Santa Barbara Oil Seep Sample 6 (SPAdes)... | ecosystem: Environmental > Aquatic > Marine... | reverse complement strand
GCATTGCGCGCCGATATCGGGCTGACATGAGCGGCCCGCGCATCATCAACCTCGGTCTTCCCAAAACCGGGACAACCACCTTGACCGACGCGCTGCGTCACGCTGGTCTCAAGGTCGCCGACTGGCGGATACGCAAAGGCCAAAGCAGCCGAGAAGATATTTTGGGCGAACATGTCGGGCGCATCGTTTATGCTGATTACTTTGCCAGCGGCGACCCCTTGGCGCGGCTGGATGAGTTCGACGTGATCAATGAAATGAGCGCTGTTCGACATGACCGCAGTCTTTGGCCGCAGACCGACTATGGCGTGCTAAATGCCATCCAGCGCCATCATCCGGACGTCAAATTTCTGCTCTCACACCGCGATCCGGGCAAGACCGCCAACAGCATGATGCGCTGGAACAATCTGGGCCGCCGCCGTTTGCCGGCCGCCGATGTGCCGGGCCTGCCGCGTGGCTTTGGTCGTAGTGAAGCAGAGCTGGCACGCTGGATTGCCGCACATTTTGATTTCTGCCGCCGTGTGTTTCAGGGCTGCGACAACTTTTTGGAGTTCAACATCGAAGACCCCGGCGCGCGCGACCGGATCGCAGACTACCTCGGCCTTGAACTGCCTTGGTGGGGCCAAAGCAACACCGGCAAACCCGCCGATGCGGAGGCCGGTTGATGCGTCTGACCTTGCTGATCGGCCCGACCGAAAAAGGCGCGGCCCGTCTGCGCAATATATTGCAGCAGCGGCGCGAAGCGCTTTTGAAACAAGGGATTTTGGCAGCCGACTGGAACCACGTCCGCCTATATGCCGCCTGTGCAGACCCCGAAGCAGTGGGGCTGTTGCGCTATCGCCGGGGGTTAGACAGCCCCCTTGTCGGCGCAACTCTGCGCGAGGAATTCGCAGCTTTGATCCCGCGCGAACTGGCCGAAACCCATGCGGGTCACGTCGTCGTAAGCGCAGCGCAATTGGGCAATTTGCTCTCTCAACCTGCTGAGATCGAACGACTTCAAACGCTGCTGACGCCCTATTTCGATGACATTCAGATCGTTGCCCATCTTGACGAACAAGCCCGCCTGCTGGCTGCGCATTATGCATTTGCCGTGACCGAAGGCCGTCGCCATACGCTCGACCAAGAACTTGCGTTAGCGGGTCGTGGCAGTTGGTGGCAGAACGCGCTTAACGGTGCCGAAAACGAACCGGACTTTGGCCTGTTTCCAGATGTGCAGCGCCCGCCATTCTGGTTAGATTTTAATGCGCTGTACGAAACCTGGGCAAAGGTCTTTGGCCTCAATAACGTAACCTTTAGACCCCTTAACCTTTCGCACCTTACCTCTGAGAATGGCGCGGCTGAGCTTGATAGCCTTCTCGGCCTCGACACCCCACTCGGCACTGTTGACCCCGGTCGTCTCATTGGCCCTATCTCTGAACCCTGGCTCGCCCGAATGCGGCAGTTCAACGATGTGCTGATCCGCTATCTTCAGGTCCATGACATCTCTTGCCCGCGGAGCACATGGAGCCAGATGCTACAGGCATTACAGATCGAAGGCGCGGCTCTGTCGCCGGGCAACCTTGCGCCGATTTCGGACCATTTCACTGCGCAGAATGCTGAACTGACCGCCCGTTTTCCAGCCTTGGAACAAGCGTTCGCCCCTGATCCCCCTGCGCCCACATGGGCCGAACCTGATCCAGGTTTCGGTTTCCGGGCGACACAATATCTCACGGCCTTCGCCCACCGCATTCGCAGCACGTCCACCCCGCTGACCCAAAAACGCGCTGACGCCGCGCAGGCAAAGCATTCCGCCGCCAAGTTTGAGGCAATGTTGCTGCGTCCGGACGCGCCCGGTGACGAGCATGCTGCCAATGTGCAACTGCTCAATCGGATTAAGGTCAACCACGAGATCATTCTGCGCAGCCCCTTCCGGCCCCATAATCACGCGACCTTTGATGGCGAGGACAAACCCGCGCCGCCCTTTACCCCCGCTCCGCCGCGCGAAGTCGCGCCGGGCAGCAGCGGAAACGTTATCGTGGGCTGCATGAAAAACGAGTCGCCTTATATCATTGAGTGGGTCGCTTATCACCGGGCCATCGGGTTTGATAATTTTCTGGTTTATACGAATGGGTGCACAGACGGGACCGATACACTGCTAAATCGATTGCAGGACATGGGCGTTCTTGAGCACAGAAATAACGACGATTGGAAGGGCAATTCACCCCAGCAGCACGCGCTGAACCGATCCTTAGACGAACCCTTGATCCGCAATGCGGATTGGATCGCGCATATCGATGTCGACGAGTTTGTGAATGTCCGCACCGGCAATGGCACCTTGGCCGACTTCTTTGCTGCCGTGCCTGATGCCACCAATATCGCGATGACATGGCGGCTGTTTGGCCACAACGGGGTGACATCGCTTACTGACACGCCCGTGATCGAACAATTCGACAGCGCCGCCCCAAGCTTTTGCCCGAAACCGCATACGGCATGGGGCTACAAGACGCTCTTTCGCAATATCGGTGCTTATGGGAAGATTTCTTGCCACCGCCCGAACAAACTTGATGAAGCTGCGGCCCCCCAAATCAAATGGGTGAACGGCTCGGGCCGCGACATGACCAAGGATGCGTTGAACAACGGCTGGCGGTCGTCCAAAAGCAACATTGGCTACGACCTGCTGCAGCTCAACCATTACGCGCTTCGCTCAGTTGAATCCTTTCTCATTAAACGCCAACGCGGCCGGGCGCTCCATGTGGACCGATCCATCGGGTTGAACTACTGGGTTCGCATGGACTGGAACGATTACCGCGATGTTTCGATCCAGCGCAATCTGCCCCGTCTGCGCGCCGAAATGGGCCAACTTTTGGCAGACGAACAACTGCGCGCTTTGCACGAAGCGGGGCTGGCTTGGCACCGTGCGAAAGCGGCAGAACTGCTTGAGACCCCTGAATTCCGCGATCTTTACCGCCAGTTGCTAGCGATCGACCTTACGGCGACAGAACGGGTGGCCTATGCGCTTGCCCTTGATATGGAAAGCTGAGCCATGAGTGACCAAGCCGCTGGCACGACCGAAAATTTCATCCATTCGCGCGGCATGAAATTTCCCGATGACCCTGCCATTCTGCGCGGACGTTTGCGCAGAAAGTTACGGCAAAACGCCTATGAAGCCAAAGAGACCGAGGCCGTGCTGCGCGTGGTGCGCGAGGGGGACCGCGTAATCGAACTCGGCGCGGGCGTGGGCTATATGTCCACGCTTGTGGCCAGCAAACGCAAAGTGGCCTCTGTCCATTCATTTGAAGCGAACCCGAATCTCATCTCCTACATTCGCCGTGTGCATGCCGCCAACGGTCTAACCAACGCCGAAGTCACCAACGCGATTCTGGGGTCCGCGGCAGGCCAAGTCGATTTTCACGTGCGTGATGATATCCTGTCGTCCTCCATGACTCGGTTTGAAGGCGAGGAGCCGCCGCAAACCCATCAGATTGACGTACTCAACGCGGCTGACGTATTTGCCGACCTGAAACCCAACGTGCTGATCTGCGATATAGAAGGCGCCGAGGTTGATTTGATCCCCCTGCTTAATCTCACAGGCCTGCGCGCGGCTGTCATCGAATTGCACCCGCAATGGATCGGGCCCGAGGGAGTGAACAAGGTCTTTTCAGCCTTCATGGCCGCAGGGCTCGCCTATTATCACCGCGGCTCGCAGAACAAAGTCGTCAGCTTTCGGCGGGACTGGTAGTGCTTTGACCCATCTTGCGATTCTTTGTGTCCGCAACGAAGCGGCCTTCTTGTTGGAATGGCTTGCCCACCACCGCGCCATCGGCTTTGACCATGTGCTGGTTTTTTCCAACGATTGCGACGATGGCACCGATGCGATGCTTGATCGTTTGCAAAAGTTGGGCGCCGTGACCCATGTGCGCAATGATGGCCCCTACGACAAAGGCGGCATCCAATTCACCGCCTTAAAGGCTGCCGCCGAGATGAAGGTCGTGCAACAGGCTGACTGGATCCTCCCGCTCGACGTCGATGAGTTCGTTAACATTCATTGCGGCGACCATAGTGTTTCTGCGCTTCATGCCGCCTTGCCCGACGCGACAGCGATTACGCTTACCTGGCGTCTTTTCGGCAATGCCGATCAAGTTCGTTATGAAGACAAGCCGGTGACCGAGACTTTTACCCGCTGTGCCCCCACCGTCATGCATTGGCCGTGGCGCGCGGCGATGTTCAAAACGCTGTATCGCAACGATGGCACCTATGCAAAACCCGGCGTCCACCGCCCCCGGCGCCCTGATCCGGCTCGGCTTCAGGATGCGCATTGGTTCGATAGCCATGGCCGCCCCCTGCCCGACCAGTTCAAAACCCGACGCATCTTTTCTAACTTCGGGCGCGAGAACAACGGATTGGCGCAGATCAACCACTACCCGCTTGGCGCGATGGAAAGCTATGTGCTCAAAGCCGACAGAGGCCGCGCTGTCCACAGCGATCAGATGTTGGGGGTCGACTATTGGGTTGAGCGCAATTTCAACACCGACACCGACACCACAATCAGCGCGACTGCAGACGCACGCGCAGGCGAACTGGCCACCCTGATGGCCGACCCGCGACTGGCCAAGATGCACGCAGGCGCCGTCGCTTGGCGCCGCGCGCGTTTTAACGCGCTCATGCAGGATGAGCGGTATCGCGCCTTGTTTGGCCGCCTCCTGATGACCCCGCCAAGCCGCCCCGTCACAGCAAAAGCCGCGCGTTTTATAATCCGCCACGCCAATCTGGCCCGCCAGTCAAACGCAGCCCAAAACTGAGTTTTAAGCCGGCGCCCCCAAAGCGTCGTCACATTCTCTTCAATTTCACACGGATTTTCCGCATTTTTGCCCTATTATCCCGCTAGACCAAGCAGGAACTGGCGGGGTCTCCTCCGCCCGCAACAGTCGAGGGTGCCCCATGCCAAGCGAGACGCTGACGATCGAAAGCTCACTGGCCGATCTGCCGAAACGCAAATGGCTGCGCGCGGTAGAGGCCGTGGCCGAAGAAGACGGCTATTTTCAATCGCTGGGCAACAAGCATTTCGCCGCCTTTATTGAGCGCGATACCACGTTGTTAGTCACGTTTGAGACATACCAAGGCATGCACGCCCTTTCGGATAAGGCGCAGCCCTTGGGCTGGGACATGGTGCGCAACCACGACTGGTCGCACCTCTGCCTTGCCAGCGATGGCGATACATGGTTCCGCGCAGAAGAGGTCTATGCCTATTTTGACCGGCTGATTGATGACGGTTTCTTTGACGAGTTCGATCAAGTGCTTTTCTACGGGGCCGGGCCTTGCGCCTATGCCGCAGCGGCCTATTCCGTTGCCTCCCCCGGTGCATCGGTCGTCGCGGTTCAGCCGCAGGCGACGCTCGATCCGCGTATCACCGAATGGGACGACCGTTTCACCGACATGCGCATTCAGGATTTTACATCGCGCTATGGCTATGCCCCGGATATGCTGGACGCGGCCGAGCGGGCCTTCGTGCTCTATGATCCCAAGGAAACCCTTGATGCGATGCATGCGGCACTTTTTACCCGGCCCAATGTCACCAAGCTGCGGATGCCGCGCATGGGGGATGCACTGCAAACAGACTTGCTGGAGCTTGATCAGCTTGATCCGCTTTTGCAGGCCGCCGCCGATAACACCCTTGATCCCGCCCGTTTTGCCGAGCTGTACCGCGCCCGCCGCGACTACCTGCCATATCTGCGCAATCTCGCCCAAGCGCTCAACAGTACGGGCCGCGAAAGATTGCTCGAAGCGCTCTATGCCAATGTCACCACTCGCATGAACGCCCCCCGCTTTGCGCGACGATTGGAACGCATCCGCGCCCGCCGAGCCGCGCGCCTCGAAGAAGCGCGCGCAGCGACCGGCTAGGTTTTCAATCTGGCGCGCGGCCCCGCGCTGTGCTAGCCCCGCGCCCATGACACAAAGCATCACGATCCGCCGCCCTGACGATTGGCACCTGCACCTGCGCGACGGCGACATGCTGCGCGCCGTGCTGCCCCACACTGCCCGCGATTTCGCCCGCGCCATCATCATGCCAAATCTCGTGCCCCCCGTGGTCACCGGCGCCCAAGCCGCCGCCTACCGCGACCGGATCATGGCCGCCCTGCCCGAAGGTGCGGATTTCACGCCCCTGATGACCCTCTACCTCACCGAGGACACAGACCCCGACGACGTCGCCCGCGCCCATGCCGAAGGTCTCATCCACGCCGTCAAACTCTACCCCGCCGGCGCCACGACGAACTCTGCCAGCGGCGTGTCCAACTTCGACAAAGTCGCCCCCGTGCTCGACCGCATGGCCGAAATTCGCCTGCCGCTCTGCACCCACGGCGAAGTCACCGACAGCGAGATCGACATCTTCGACCGCGAAGCCGTCTTTATCGACCGCGTTCTCGATCCGATCCGCCGCGCCCACCCCGCGCTGCGTGTCATCATGGAACATATCACCACCGCCGACGCTGCTGACTACGTGCGCAGCGCCGACAGCGGTCTTGCGGCCACGATCACAACCCACCACCTTGTGATCAACCGCAACCACATCCTCGCCGGCGGCATCCGCCCGCATTACTACTGCCTGCCCGTCGCCAAACGCGAGATCCACCGCCTCGCCCTGCGCCAAGCGGCCACCTCAGGCGACCCGCGCTTCTTTCTCGGCACCGACAGCGCGCCGCATACCGATGGCGCCAAACTGCAACCCTGCGGCTGTGCCGGCTGCTTCACCGCGCCCAACACTCTCTCGATCCTCGCGCAAGTCTTCGAAGAAGACAGCGCTCTCGACAACCTCGAAGCCTTCACCTCGCTCAACGGCCCCGCTTTCTACGGCCTGCCGCCAAACGAGACGCGCATCACCCTGCGCCGCGACACACCCAAACACCCCAGCAGCATCGACACCCCCGACGGCCCCGTCACGGTCTTTGACCCAGGTTTCGATCTGCACTGGACCTCCTAATCTTCATCCTTTCTTAAATACCGATCCGACCTCTCCCCAGCCAAGGACGCCTGAAATGATCCCCACCAGCCACCCCAGCCCCGAAGAAATGGCCCGCCTCACCGCGCGCATGTTGCTGGAGATCGGCGCGGTGCATTTCAAAGCGGACGAGCCTTTCACGCTGGCCTCCGGCCTGCCCAGCCCGACCTATATCGACTGCCGCAAGCTGATCTCGCACCCCCGCATCCGCGCCACGCTGATGGATTTCCTCACCGTCACCGTGATGCGCAACGTGGGCTTCGAGGCCTTCGACAATATCGCAGGCGGCGAGACCGCAGGCATCCCCTTCGCCGCCATGGTCGCCGAGCGGATGGCCCTGCCGATGACCTATGTGCGCAAAAAGCCCAAAGGCTACGGCCGCAACGCCCGGATCGAAGGTGAGATGACCGAGGGCCAGCGCGTGCTGTTGGTTGAGGACCTGACCACCGACGGCGGCTCAAAACTCAGCTTCGTCGACGCGATTCGGGAAACCGGAGCCACCTGCGCGCATACCGCCGTGATCTTCCACTACGGCATTTTCCCGCAGACCGAAAAGACCCTTGGCGACCATGGCGTTAGCCTGCACGCGCTCTGCACATGGTGGGACGTGCTGGCCGAAGCCCGCGCGCAGAACGCCTTCGATGCGGCCACACTGACCGAAGTCGAAGCCTTTCTTAACGCCCCCCGCAAGTGGCAAGAATCGCGCAAAAAATAAGCCTTTTTGCGCCAGATGTTGACGCGAGCGCCCACCACAAGGCATGATATGGTGGGCGTTTGCATTTTGTTACATATCCACAGAAACATACAATTTGCGCCGCGCCGCCCCACTGGTTAAGACGACCCTCTGGGCAGATATGGGTGAGGTCATGAACGAGATTACATCGCTAAACGCGAACCAATTGGCTGTGCAGGCACCGGAAACGATGCCGCATTCGATTGAGGCCGAACAGCAGTTGCTGGGCGCGATCCTGACCAACAATGACGTCTATGACCGCGTCGCCTCTGTCATTGGCCCCAAGCATTTCTACGAGCCGGTCCACGCCCGCATCTTTGACATCGCCGCACAGCGGATCGCCAAGAACAACCTTGCCTCGCCCGTCACCCTCAAAGCCTTCATGGAAGACGACGAGGGACTGAAGGAGCTTGGCGGCCCAGCCTATCTCGCCCGCCTTGCGGGTGCCGCGATCAGTGCCTTTGCCGTGCGCGACTATGCGCAGATGATCTATGACCTCGCCGTGCGCCGTGACCTCATCCAACTGGGCCGAGACATCTCGTCAAAGGCGGCGCAGGTCGATGTGGCATCAGAGCCACGCGAGCAGATCGTCGAGGCCGAGCAGGAGCTTTACAAGCTGGCCGAACAGGGTCAGGTCGAAAGCGGCTTTCAGTCCTTCCTTAAAGCCGTGACCGATGCGGTCAACGTGGCCAACGCGGCTTACCAGCGGGATGGTGGTTTGTCTGGTGTCTCCACCGGGCTGATCGACATGGATAAAAAACTTGGCGGTTTGCACCGCTCTGACCTTCTGATCCTCGCGGGGCGTCCGTCGATGGGGAAAACCTCGCTCGCGACCAATATCGCCTTTAACGTGGCCAAGGCCTACAAGCGCGGGATGAAACCCGACGGGACCGAAGGTGCGATTGATGGCGGCGTTGTGGGTTTCTACAGCTTGGAAATGAGCGCCGAACAGCTCGCCGCGCGTATCCTTTCGGAAGCTGCCGAGATCCCCAGCCAACAGATCCGTTCCGGTGATATGACCGAGACCGAGTTCCGCCGCTTTGTCGATGCCGCCAAGGCGCTCGAAGCCTGCCCGCTCTTCATCGACGACACACCTGCCCTGCCGATCAGCCAGCTGGCCGCCCGTGCGCGGCGTCTGAAGCGGACCCATGGGCTTGATGTTTTGATCATCGACTACCTTCAGCTGGTACGCGGCACTGGCAAATCGGAAAACCGGGTGAACGAAATCTCGGAAATTACCATGGGCCTCAAGGCGATTGCCAAGGAACTCGACATCCCGGTGATCGCCCTGTCGCAGCTGTCGCGTCAGGTCGAAAGCCGCGAAGATAAACGCCCGCAGCTGTCGGACTTGCGCGAATCGGGCTCGATTGAGCAGGACGCTGATGTGGTGATGTTCGTGTACCGCGAAGAATACTACAAAGAACGCGAGAAGCCGGGCGATCACGAGCTTGATAAGATGGCGGCTTGGCAGGAAGAGATGGAACGCCTGCATGGCCGCGCCGAGGTGGTGATCGGCAAGCAGCGTCACGGCCCCATCGGCACCGTGGACCTCAGCTTTGAGGGCAAATTTACCCGCTTTGGCAACCTTGTGCAGCCTTGGCAGCAGGGTGGCGGCGACGATCAGGAGTTCTAACGCTGTTTGGTCGCGGCACGCGTCCCTCCTACAATCAAATTCGCATCTGTGAATAAAAATGCTTGGTTTGCCCGATCTACTTGGTAGGCTTGGGTGGAAGTTCGGGGTTCATACACTCGGGCCGACAACCATCAGGGAGGAGACCACATGACAAACCTATTCCGCGCAATCTGTGTATTGCTGGCGACAACACTGGCCTTTGCTGTTCAGGCTCAAGACGCCGAGCGCTATGGAAAGCAGAAAGTCGTCTATCATATTAACTACGAAGGCGGCGAAGGCTCTAAAAAGCACCTTGGCGCCATGCGCAATATTCAGAACCATATCAACGCCGTCGGGGCCGAGAATATGGAGATCAAAGTCGTTCTGCACGGCAACGGCTTGAGCCTTCTGGCGGATGCCAAAGGCAATGAGAAGATGCAAACCAGCGTATCGTCTTTGAAGGGCCAGAACGTTAATTTTCACGTGTGCAACAACACCCTGAAGGGGCGCAAAATCAGCTACGAAGACGATCTGTATGACGTCTGGAAAGAAGATATCGTGCCTTCCGGTGTGGCAGAACTCTCGCGTCTGCAGCAAATGGGCTATACCTACATCAAGCCTTAAACGACCTCGCTCGGGGTTCCCCCCCGGGCGACCCGCCGGGCCGATGTGACCTGTGCTGATATCCGAATTGCCACTCGCTAACCGTTTCATTCCAGCCCGCCGCCATCTGCAAAGCGCACTCGGCGGGGGAGAAGCGGATTTCGCAGCGACAGGCACGCTCCCCCTTCATATTGAAGTGTAACAATTCGGGGACGGGTGCAGCCCCGATCGGTGAACGGTTGCCCTTCCGCTTGACCTTACGGCGCGCGCCGCTCAAAACCTTTCTTATGAGTACTGCGAAGCTGACCATCGACCTTACGGCCCTTGCTGACAATTGGCGCGCGCTTGACCGTCTGTCCGAAAGTGAAACAGGCGCTGTGGTCAAGGCCGATGGCTACGGGCTTGGCGTGGCACAGGTCGGCAAAGCCCTAGCGATGGCAGGGGCGCGAAAGTTCTTTGTTGCGCAGGCCGAAGAGGGCTTGGCCCTGCGCCGTGCTCTTGGCCACGGGCCAGAGATCAATGTCTTTTCGGGACATATGGCAGGCGATGCGGAATTGATCCGCAGCGCTGACCTGATCCCGATGATTAATTCCACTGATCAACTGCTGCGCCAGGTCGAGACCCTGCCCGGCCATGTCTTTGGAATCCAGCTTGATAGCGGGATGAACCGCCTTGGCATGGAGCCGGCGGAATGGGCCGCTCTGCGCGACATTGCACTGGCGCAACGCCCTACCCTCGTGATGTCGCATCTGGCCTGCGCGGACGAACCTGAGCATCCGATGAACGCCGCTCAGTTGCAAAGTTTCTGCGCCATGACCCAAGGCATCGACGCACCACGTTCACTGGCGGCGACCGGGGGCATACTCTTGGGGCCAGCGTATCACTTTGATGTCACGCGTCCCGGTATCGGTCTGTACGGGGGCTTGCCCTTTGCCGATGCGCAGGCAGTGGTCACCTTGGACTTGCCAGTGATCCAGACCCGTACCGTGGCCGCTGGCGAGACCATAGGCTACGGCAATACTTGGACCGCGCAGGCGGAAACGCAGGTGGCGACGGTATCAGGCGGCTATGCCGATGGGCTCTTGCGTGCGATGGGAAATGCATCGGATGCTGCGTTTTACCACGGGGACGTCCGCCTCCCGATCCTTGGCCGCGTGTCAATGGATCTGATCACGGTTGATGTCTCTTCGCTTTCCGAACCGCCAGAGAGCCTGCGGCTATTGGGCGACGCTCAGGGCGTAGATACCCTTGCCGATTGGGCGGGTACGATCGGCTATGAGATTCTGACCTCCTTAGGCGCGCGTTTCGAGCGTATTTACCGCAGCTAATCTTGGGCCTAGCCCTGTGCTGAAACACAATTATTTCTCAATCTTGCCTAGCCGTTGACATCCCATGAGCATTTTTTGACCGATCACGACAGAGTGAGGTCTTAAAAAAAAGCTAATCGACACAGGAGCTTGCGTAAGGCAGTTCATTCAAACCGGTAAATTTTCGCGCATTTTTGGTTCAACGAGCGGGAACAAACCGGGACAAGCGGGGTTTTGTCGGCAGAAACTCGCTTATCTTCCAGGGGGGAGAATGAATGACCCAGCTTCGTGACTTTACTTATCTCGTGCAGTATCTGTTCCAGCGGATTGCTGTTGCTCTTTTCATTTCGGCGGCCGTCGCGCTGAGCTTTGCAAGCCTTATGGCAGCAATTGGCCAGTGGAACTGGATTAGCCTGCCCATCGAATATAATGGGGCGGCTGTTGAAAATGCCGGCATGTACGCGCAATTGGCCCTTACGGCCCTTGCTATTGGCCTTTGCTTCTTTCTGCCAACGAACCGCCGCATCATGCAGCTTGAGACCTCTCACCGTCAGTTTGCGGTTGGCATGAACGACGTTGCCCGCGCCTATGCCGCTGTGCACGCCGCTGATCGTGCCGAAACCTTCCAGCTGAGCTCGGAATTCGACTCCGTCCGCGAGCGTCTGGCCTATCTGCGTGATCACCCCGATCTCAGCACCTTGGAGCCTGCCGTGCTGGAAATGGCCGCCCAGATGAGCCACGTCGCCCGCGACCTTGCCGAAGTCTATTCGGACGATAAAATCGCCCGTGCCCGTAGCTTCCTCAAGCAGCGCCAGGAAGAGGTTGAACTGTTCAACAGCCGCCTTGACCAAGCCAAAGCCATTTCAACCGAGATGAAGCATTGGATGCATGAGGTCGAACTTGAAGAAAGCGTTGCTGTGGCACAGCTTGAGCGCTTGCGTGATGAGATGCAGGAAATCATGCCGGAACTGGGCCTTGAGCGCATCGTTCCGACCGAAGAGCCCGCCTATGCAGACCAACAAGCAGATCCAACCACACTCGATAACATCGTGGTCGATCTGACACCGAAAGCCGCCGAGTAACATGCGCGGCTGCGCCCGGCCTGTCGGTGTTCCCCCCCTGGAACACCCGCTCCGACGGCCGGGCGATTTTCCTTTGACGCGGCCTTAAGCCTGCGCGACAAGGACCAATGGCAAAATCCTCCTCCAGTTTTTCTTGCACCGAATGCGGTGCAAAACACTCCAAGTGGTCCGGGCGCTGTGACGCCTGCGGCGCTTGGAATTCCATCGTTGAAGACAAGGGCATCTCGTCCGGCCCCCCTAGCAAATCGCTGGGCGCGCGCCGTGGTTCTTCCATCGAATTGACCGATCTTGCCACGCAGGAAACCCCGCCGCCCCGGGCCCAGTCGGGCATTGTCGAACTGGACCGTGTGCTCGGCGGCGGGCTGGTGCCGTCTTCCGCCATTCTGGTGGGCGGTGATCCGGGCATTGGCAAGTCGACCCTGCTGTTGCAAGCCGCTGCGCATTTCGCGAAATCAGGCCTCAAGACGATCTATGTGAGCGGCGAAGAAGCCAGCGCGCAGGTGCGCATGCGTGCGCAGCGCCTGGGGCTGGCCGATGCCCCTGTAAAGCTGGCGGCAGAGACCAACCTGCGCGACATCCTCACCACGCTCGAAGCCGAGCGCCCGCAGCTTGCGATTATCGATTCCATTCAGACGATGTGGGCCGACAACGTCGAAAGCGCGCCCGGTTCGGTCAGTCAGGTCCGCGCTGCGGCGCATGAATTGACCAGCTTTGCCAAACGGCGCGGCGTGGCCGTCATTCTGGTGGGCCATGTCACCAAAGAAGGCCAGATTGCCGGGCCGCGCGTGGTCGAACATATGGTTGACACGGTGCTTTATTTTGAAGGTGAGCGCGGCCATCAATTCCGCATTCTGCGTGCGGTGAAAAACCGTTTTGGCCCAGCGGATGAAATCGGCGTATTTGAAATGACCGGCAGCGGCTTGGCAGAGGTTACCAACCCCTCAGCACTGTTCTTGTCCGAGCGTGGGCAACCTTCGCCCGGCTCAGTCGTCTTTGCTGGGATTGAGGGCACGCGCCCGGTTTTAGTCGAGCTTCAAGCGCTCGTGGCCCCCTCCCCCCACTCTCAGGCCCGGCGTACCGTGGTGGGCTGGGATTCGGGCCGCCTCGCGATGATTCTCGCCGTCTTGGAAGCGCGTTGCGGCATCCCCTTTGCGGGGCTTGATGTATATCTGAATGTAGCTGGCGGGATGAAAATTTCTGAACCAGCCGCTGACCTTGCCGTGGCCGCGGCGATTCTATCGGCCCGCGAGGACGCGGCTTTGCCCGCTGAAACAGTGGTTTTTGGTGAAATAAGCCTATCTGGTGCGCTGCGTCCTGCCAGTCAGACGGAAAACAGGTTGAAAGAGGCGCAAAAACTTGGTTTTACGAGCGCTATTGCACCGCGCGGCGGAAAGGCTGTGGGTGCGACCGGAATTACGCTGAATACCATGAGCGATCTGACCGGGTTTGTTGGCGAAATTTTCGGGGCGGGCTGATCCCCCCTTATACAAGGGCGAAACGCGCATGGAAGGTTTTACCATTATTGACGGGGTGGTGGCGGTTGTCATCGTACTTTCGGCTCTGCTGGCCTATGGCCGCGGGCTGGTCCGTGAACTTATGGCCATCGTCGGCTGGATCGCTGCGGCGGTTCTGGCTTTTCTTTTTGCCCCGCAGGTCGAGCCTTTGGTGCGCGAACTTCCCTATGTTGGTGATTTCCTTGCGGACAGCTGTGAGTTGTCAGTGATCGGTGCCTTTGCATTGGTTTTTGCAGCGGCCTTGATCATTGTGTCGCTGTTCACGCCGTTGTTCTCCTCACTGGTGCACCGCACGATGTTGGGCGGTATTGATCAGGGATTTGGCTTTATCTTTGGCGTGGTGCGCGGCGTTGTGCTCGTGGCCATCGCGTTCTTCGTCTATGACACGGTGAACACCGGGGAACGGGCTGCTGCCGTGGACAACAGCCGTTCCGCCGTCGTCTTTTCCCAGTTCACAGGTCAAATTGACGATCAAGACCCACAAGAAGCACTGGGCTGGATCACGAACCGCTACGAAGCGTTGGTTGGGAAGTGCAGCGCGTCATAACGTTAGCAGTTCCTTAGCGACTTCGTTCTAAACAGGCGCCCCGAATGGGAGGGCGCCTGTGTCTTTTTCTAGATCTGAAACAGCAGATTTCTCACAGCTTGACGCCGTGCCCAAACCGCTTTTCGTGCTGAGGCGCGATGCGGTTGGGCCACCGGTCTACGCGGCAATAAATTCTTCGGCACTCAAGTTATTTGACCGCCCGTTGCGTGACTTCATCGGGCGCACTGCCGCAGACGTATTTCCCGGCGCAACGGGCCTCATTGCCCATACCCGATTTTGCGAAGCCGCCCGGCTCAACGCTGAGGTTAGGTTTGACCTTCCCCAAACGTTGGAAAACCCTGCAGCCGGGCTGCAAGTAGTCCTGAAGCCGCAGGCCGCGCAGAATGGTGAGTTGCAATATCTTTACGGCTGCATCGAAGACAACCCGACCGCCGGACCGGAGCAGGCCAACCCTGTGGCGCTTAGGACGAAAGCCTCTGAGGTGGAACAATTCGTGGCGATGGCTGCCCATGACCTGCGTGCCCCGATGCGCAACATCAAGTTACTTGCCGAGATGCTGCGCGAGGATTTCGCGGATCATGGCGATGGGAAGCTGCAACTGATCGACATGCTTGAGAACGTGGCGGCGAAATCAACGACGCTTATTGCTGACGTGCTTGCCCATGCCGAAAGCGTCCAGCCGCAGACGACACGTCCACATGATACACGGATCTTTTTCGGCAAGCTTTGCCGTCAATTGATTGAGGTTCTTGACCCGCAGGATCGCCACTGCATCAGAGTCAGTGAAGTTACCGTCCAGACCGATCGGACAACCTTGCAGATCATACTGCGTAACCTGCTCGACAATGCGCTGAAACATGGGGGCGACCAGCCGCTTGATATCGATATCTCTGTCGTCGCCAAAGGCACCACCGCGCTTAAAATTACTCTGCAAGACAATGGCAGCGGATTCGATGCGCCGGCGGTTGTGTTCCTTGATGGTGGTGAATTACGGGTCGATAGCGGCTATGGGCTGCTCGGCGTGCGTCGCTTGGTCGCGGCACGCGGCGGGACCATTTTTGCCCGAAACCGCGAGAGTGGCGGGGCTGAGATCACCTTCACCCTGCCCGGCAAGCTGCACTGCGAACCGCAGGTCGAGCAAACAGCCGTATCCTCTACTCCTGCTGAGCAAAACCCACTTGCGGCCCCCAGTGCCAGACGCACCCAAACGGGCTGACCTACAGAATTCCAAACTGCGTAAGATTGCATAATTCGGCCTGTTGCTCATTAGGCGTCACATGCGGGGTGACAGGGGCGCGCGAAGCCCCTACATAGGCAGCGATCTCACCCGGAACCGGAGTTGCCCCGTTGTCCAAAATCATGCCACCCGCACATCCCTTTGACACATCCTACCTTCGCGACAGCGAAAATGGGGACAAGCTGAAGGAGGAATGCGGCGTTTTCGGCGTGATCGGCGTTGCCGATGCTGCCAACTTCGTAGCGCTTGGCCTGCACGCACTCCAGCATCGGGGTCAGGAGGCAGGCGGCATCGTCAGCTATGACCCGCAAGCCGGTTTCCAGTCTGCCCGCCGGTTCGGCTATGTCAGAGATAACTTCACCTCGCAGGATGTGATGGAAACCCTGCCTGGCGAATTGTCGATCGGGCATGTTCGTTATTCAACCTCTGGCAACAAGGGACCGACCGCGATCCGCGACGTGCAGCCGTTCTTTGGCGAGTTTGCCATGGGCGGTGCTGCGATTGCGCATAACGGCAATATCACCAATGCCAATGCCCTGCGGCGCGAATTGATCGAACATGGCTCGATCTTTCAGTCCTCGTCGGACAGTGAATGTATCATTCACCTGATGGCCCGGTCGCTACAACGCAACATCCCTGAGCGGATGGAAGATGCCCTGCGCCGTGTAGAAGGCGCGTTTTCTGTTGTCGCCATGACGCGCACCAAACTGATGGGCGTTCGCGATCCTTTGGGCGTGCGTCCTTTGGTCTTGGGCCGCGTTGGCGACGGTTGGGCGCTTAGTTCGGAAACCTGCGCGCTCGATATCATCGGCGCGGAGTTTGTCCGCGAGGTTGAACCCGGTGAGATGGTCGTGATCACCGAAAAGGGCGTTGAAAGCCACTTCCCCTTCCGCCGCATGGCATCGCGCTTTTGCATTTTTGAGCATGTCTATTTCAGCCGCCCCGACAGTATCCTTGGCGGCCGCTCGGTCTATGAAACACGCGAGAACATCGGCCGCGAATTGGCCAAGGAAAGCCCCGTTGATGCGGATCTGGTTTGCCCCGTGCCCGACAGCGGCACCCCTGCGGCGATCGGTTTCAGTCTGGAATCCGGTATTCCCTACGCGATGGGTATCATCCGCAACCAATACATGGGCCGGACCTTTATTGAGCCGACCGAGCAGATTCGGAACATGGGTGTGCGGCTCAAACTCAATGTGAACCGAGCGCTCATTAAGGGCAAACGGGTGATCCTTGTGGACGACTCGGTTGTGCGCGGCACGACCTCGCGCAAGATTAAGGAAATGATCCTAGACGCGGGCGCCGCCGAGGTTCACTTCCGCATCGCTTCCCCGCCCACAGCTTGGCCTTGTTTTTATGGGGTCGATACACCGCAGCGCGAGAAACTTTTGGCGGCGACGATGTCCGAAGAGGAAATGCGCGATCATTTGCAGGTCGATAGCCTCAAATTCATCTCGCTCGATGGGCTCTATCGCGCGGTGGGTGAAGCTGAAGGCCGCAAGGCCGACTGTCCGCAGTATTGCGATGCCTGTTTCTCCGGGGAATATCCGGTGACGCCTGCCGACCAAATCAAAGAAGGGTTTCAGATGAAGCCCGCCGCCGAATAGGCGCGAACGGCATTTACCTATTAGAAAGGCCGCGCTCCAACTCGGAACGCGGCCTTTTGGGTCAAAGCGCTTCTGGTTCGCCTGCCCTTATTCGGTTACGTCTTCCGCGGCGTCATTCGCACTCTGGGTGGCGTCGTCTACGACCTCGGTGATCGCCTCACCTGCCTTTTCAGCGGCGTCTGTCACCTCCTCCACCACTGCTGGCGCATTGATCGCGTCGGACGCCTCTGAGGCGACTTCCTGCGGTCCCTTACCGGTGAAAAGCATGTAGCCTCCGAGCGCAATAATCGCCGCGACAACCAACCAGACCAAGTTCTTCATGTCATTCCCCTTATCACCTAGCCGCGCAGAGTGAGATTACCCGCGCGTCTGTTCCTTCGTCAATTACGCCACAATCGTCCAACGACAAGGGGAAAACGGTGCGAACCCCACCAAGAGCGCGATTTTGCGGCTTGAAGAAGCCCCCTGCCGGGTTTAACTTGCAGTCTCGGAATAGGTAACAATCAAAGGACCATCACCATCGCTCGCAGACCTCATAACGCGCCGCCGCAAAGAGACACCGGCCCGCGCGTCAACGACAAGATCCGCTCAAATGAAATCCGCCTGATCGGTGCGGACGGTGAAAACGTCGGCGTTGTGACCCCGTCGCGTGCCATGGAAATGGCCGACGAAGCCGGGCTCGACTTGGTCGAGATCTCGCCAAACGCCAATCCGCCTGTTTGTAAGATCATGGATTTCGGCAAGTTCAAATATGAACAGCAAAAGCGTGAGAGCGAAGCCCGCAAGAAGCAAAAGATCATCGAGATCAAAGAGGTCAAGTTCCGCCCGAACACGGACACGAACGACTACGATGTGAAAATGCGGAACGTCTTCAAGTTCCTCGAAGGTGGCGATAAGGTGAAGATCACGCTGCGCTTCCGCGGCCGCGAAATGGCGCACCAAAACCTTGGTCGTGAGCTGCTTGAGCGTGTTGCTGAAGACACCAAGGATATGGGCCGGGTTGAGAACTTTCCCAAGATGGAAGGCCGCCAGATGGTCATGGTGATCGGACCACTGCCGAACAAATAAGTTAGTCGGCACCAGCCAATTACAGGTTTCGGTGTCATGACAGCGCGAATAGAAAACGCCCCCGGATTTCTCCGGGGGCGTTGTTTGTTGTGGTGTTGTGGGTCGCTTAGCGCAGCAGGCCCGAAATGTTACGAACAACGGCACGGCGGTTTGCTGGTTCCGCACTGTTCGTCGGCACGCGCAGTTGGCTTTCACCATAGCCCTGAGTGACCAAGTTCGCTGGCGGTACGTCAAAGTATTCTGTCAGAGCCAGTGCCACAGTTTCCGCACGACGGTCCGACAATGCGAGGTTGTAGCTCGCGTCGCCTACTGCGTCAGTGTGACCTTCAACGAGAATCACGGTGCGCGGATCTTTTTGGATCATGTCCTTCAAAGTGGCGCCGATATTGGCCAAGGCTTTGGCCTGCTCTGGCTGAATTGCGGCCGACCCGGTTGGGAAGCGCACGGCATCCAGTTCAAGCTGTGGCGCAAGCGAACGCACCTCTTGGATTTCACGCACCTGACGGAGGGAGAAAGTCCGGCCTTGGTCCGCACGCTGTTCAGCTTGCAGAGCTCGGCGAAGCGCTTCTTCGTCCTGGTTGCTCGCAATGCGCAGTTCCTGAGTTTCTTGAACTTGCGGCAGTTCCGAGACGATGACTTCCTGCTCTTCTACAAGGTCGTCAACCAAGACATATTCGCGACCCTGAGCGTCAAAGTTCGTACGACGCAGCACCGAGCCATCTCGCGCGCGGATGGTTTCGATCCGGCTGCCATCGGCTTTGGTTACGATCGTACGGGTCGAGCCATCGTCGAAGGTCTGAGTCTGGACCTGATCACCGGGTTGGCGGATCAGAGCATTGTCATCCTTCAGCACGCGCAGCTGACCATCGGGGTCTTGAATAACCAGACGGTCGCCCGAGCGGCTGACGATTTTTTCGCCATTGTTCAGAACCGAACCGACAGCTACGGCACCAAGGCCCAGCAGCAGAGCTTTTTCGAAGTCGGACAGA
>Ga0209344_10002675_pt1 | contig 19280 bp, 19 predicted proteins | sample Cruoilmetagenom6_FD_187293 | JGI IMG/M metagenome (GOLD analysis project Ga0209344, IMG submission 187293) | Oil polluted marine microbial communities from Coal Oil Point, Santa Barbara, California, USA - Santa Barbara Oil Seep Sample 6 (SPAdes)... | ecosystem: Environmental > Aquatic > Marine... | reverse complement strand
CATCTAATCCAGCATAGTATTCCATTATCTATCTCCCTTGTTCACAGATATCCTGTGATCTTATCGGAAGCTTGACCTCAGAACAGAGGCAGCACAATTACGCATGCTTTGTCCACATTGCCGCCACTCAAACTCCCGCCCACAACTTAATCATCTCCCCGACCTCTTGCAGCCGCTCATGGCGTAAGCTCTGGTTCTCGATCTTCATGGCCTTGAAGAATGCCACACACAACATCGGGCCTTTTTCTACGTTCTTGCGCACATAAAGCATGGCTTGGTGCAGCTCTTCATCCTCGACATCGCGGTCCATACATTCGTCAATCGCCGTATCAATCACATCCAAAATTGAGTGCAGTTCATCCAGTATCAGAATTTCTTCTGACCAATTGCCGCCAAAGGCGACATTTCCGAGTTGTTTTTTCTTGTCCATGATGAGAACATAATAGGAACATTAGAATCCAAAACACCAGCCACAGAATGTAGGTTATGACAGAATTCCGCACGCTCTATATTGATATGAACAGTTTTTTCGCCAGCGTTGAACAGCAACTTGACCCGTCCTTGCGCGGTAAGCCCGTGGGAATCACAGCGGTAGAGGCCGAAAGCGGCTGTGTGGTGGCGGCAAGCTATGAGGCCAAGGCGTTCGGGGTGAAAACAGGGACACGGGTTTATGAGGCCCGCAGGCTTTGCCCCAACATTACATTCAGGCCCAGCCGCCACAGGCTTTATGTACGGGTTAATCAAAAGATAGCCGCCGTATTGGACGGATATGCCGAACTGGAACGCATCCGCTCGGTTGACGAGTTTCAAATAGCACTTGGTGGTACGACGGCGCGGCTTGAAGCGGCCGTTGCGCTTACCAAGCAGTTAAAGGCGGCTGTGCGGGCCAATGTGGGTTCACAGATGCGGTTCTCGGCAGGTATCGGTCCCAATCATCTGTTAGCCAAGATTGCGGGCAAGTTGGAAAAACCTGACGGGCTGCAATGGTTGTCGCGGGACAATATGCCGGACGCGCTGGCCCATATGCAGCTTGATGATTTGCCGGGGATTTCACGCGGGATCAAAGCGCGGCTTTGGGGCGCGCATATCTGGGATATACCCGCGCTTTACAATCTTGACCCAAGACATGCCCGCCAGATTTGGCGGTCGGTAGAGGGCGAACGCTTTGTGCGTGCATTGCAGGGCGAAGATATTCCGCTGTTGGAAACCAAACGCAACGGCTACGGCAATTCCAAGGTTCTGTCGCCTGAAAACAAAACCATCAACAACGCCTATCTGGTGTCACGCTGGCTGATTGAAAAATCCGGTCACCGCTTGCGGCGTGATGGTTATACAGCGACACAGTTCTCGATATTCATGCGGTTCGAGCCAGAGGGTGGTTGGAAGGGCAGTCTGAAATCCCACCCGACCCAAGACACGCTGCTGTTTCTTAATCTGAATAGGCGGCTTTGGCGGCGCATGTATGATGCGCGCCGACCGCAAAGGATTGCCAGTATCGGCATTCATCTGGGCGGGGTTCAAACCTTGGAGCGGCGTTCCGGTGAGATGCTGTTACCGCTTGATGCGGGTAAGGCGAACGCAAGTGAAAAGTTGGGGGAAATCATGGATAATATCAACGGACGGTTTGGTGCGGGCGCGGTGAAGTATGGGCTGAACAAGCCACATTTGGGGTTCTTTGATAAGGGGTGAACCGCTTCAAACTAAAATCAGTGATCGACAGAAATTGCAGTCATTTTTTCAGATACGCTGTTGTAAAAATTATCGCCCAATACAGAGATTGCATGGGTTTTGTGTTTGATCAACGCCAGATCCAGATAGACGTTTGGTCGAAACGGGCGCACGACATAACCCACACCATCGTCATGTGCCAAGGTGAAGGGGTCGATCAATGACACTCCCATTCCCGATTTCACAAATTCCAATAATGATCGAAACAAATGCGATTGGCACTTCACTCTTAGACGGCTGTTGCTTTTGAGGAATAATTCTTTGGTACGCGAATTGATCATATGATCTTCACCCATGGCAATGAACGGCACATTATCCAAATCTTCCGGACCCAGTTCATCCAGATCAGTCAATGGGCTGTTTTCCGGAATGGCCAATTGGCACAAAAACCGCATCTGTTTCCAATCAAGGCTGTCATCGAGGATTGGCAATTCGCTGATACCGATTTCAGCCAGCCCAGAGGCTACCCACTGTTGGATATTTTTGGAATATCTGGTTTGAAAAGAAACATCGACATTGGGGTGTTCATTTATAAAGTCACTGACCACACCTGTCATAAAGCCAAATGAAACAGCATGGGTGCAGACCACCTGCAAGGTTCCAATTCTCTGGTTTTGCAAATTGGCAATGGCCAACTCGACTTGGCTTAAACCGCGCACAACCGTATCAATTTCGCGGTAAAGTATCTTTGCTTCGGGCGTGGGGACCAGACGCCCGCGTTCCCGCTCAAAAAGCTTCAGTTTGGTCTGGTCTTGCAACTGTGCCAATAGATTGCTGATCGCAGGTTGTGAAATTCCAAGGCTTTGGGCGGCGGCCGTTACGGTGCCTGTTTCAATAACCGAATGGAGTGCTTGTAGGGGTCTATATCGCATATCATTTTTTCTGATGTTCTTCGTAAATATTAGTATTTGATATTATATTCTAGTCAAGCAAATATCCCTGAAGGGAGAGATAAGCTTGGAATCATCTGAACATAAGCACGTATTGGTGATTGGCGCCGGCATTGTCGGTGTGTCCACTGCTTTGTGGTTGCAAAGAGACGGCCATGCCGTGACACTGATAGATAAAGAAGGCACTGCGGCAGGTGCATCCTTTGGCAATGCAGGTGTATTATCATCCGGCTCATTGGTGCCCGTAACGGTTCCCGGATTGTTCAAAAAAGCCCCGAAAATGCTGCTCAGCCCAAACCAGCCTCTGTTCCTGAAATGGGCTTATATTCCTAAATTGATCCCGTTTTTGTGGAAATATATGAAACACGCTAATGCAAAGTCGGTAGAGCGTATTTCTAAAGGGCTGTGCGAATTGCTGCATGATGCACCTGACCAGCACTTGGCATTGGCCAAGGGAACCGGCGCTGAAAATTACATTGATACAGTCGACTATCTATTTGGTTATGCTGATAAATCAGCTTTTGATGCAGATAGTTTTGGATGGGGTGTCAGGAAACGTCGCGGTGCTAAGTTTGTTCAAATGGATGCTGAAGCAATGACAGACTACGACCCATCTTTAAAAGGGCGGTTTGGCTATGGCGTTCAGTGCAAAAACCACGGCAGGATCAAAGATCCCGGTGCCTATGTTAAAAAAATGGCTGAACATTTTGTTGCCAACGGCGGGGTGGTTCTGACCAAAGAGGTGACAGGGTTTGATATTGAGAACGGGCGCTGTTCAGGAATTTTGACAACGGACGACACTCTGAAAGCCGACACATATGTTCTGACCACAGGGGCATGGAGCAGTGCTTGGGAAAAAGCGCTTGGAATTACGGTTTCGATGGAATCCGAACGCGGATATCACATCGAATTCGTGAACCCATCAATCACGCTGCGCTCACCTTTGATGGTGGCTGGCGGGAAGTTTGTCGTCAATTCAATGGATGGCCGTATGCGCTGTGCTGGCGTGATTGAGTTCGGTGGTTTGAATAATCCGGCTTCTACAGCGCCGGTTGAACTGTTGAAAAAACAAATGGCAACTCTGTTTCCAGATTTGACATATGATCGAATTGATGAATGGATGGGACATCGACCAGCGACAGTTGACAGCCTTCCTGTAATTGGCATCAGCCCGAAGGCTGATAATGTATATCTCGGCTACGGACACCAACATATTGGTCTGTCAGGTGGGCCAAAAACCGGACGTTGGCTGGCAAAGCTTGTGACAGGCGCCCCAATGAATACCGATTTGTCTGCATATGCCGCAAATCGGCAAATTTAACTGACTATAATGAAAACCAGGGAGAATAAAATGAAGACAATAAACATCACATTATGCGCCACATTGGCCACTGTAGGTTTTGCGGGTTCCGCAATGGCTGAAAATTGGGATATGCCAATGGCCTATTCTGCAACAAATTTTCACTCTGAACACGGTGTGATCTTCGCTGATAAAGTGAAAGAATACACCAATGGCGGGCTGGAAATTACAGTGCATCCGGGTGGCTCATTGTTCAAAGGCGGCGAGATAAAGCGTGCCGTTCAAACCGGTCAGGCACCAATCGGCGAACGTTTCATGTCGGCACATGCGAATGAAGCCCCTATTCTGGGTTGGGACAACCTGCCATTTCTGGCAACGACTTATGAGGAAAATGATAAGCTTTGGGCCGCGGCAAAAGACAAAGTGAATGCAGCACTGGCTGGCCAAAATCTGGTTGCGATTTATACATGTCCGTGGCCGGGTCAGGGGTTCTACTTCAACAAGGCAGTGAATTCCAGCGCCGATACCAAGGGCGTTAAATTCCGTTCATATAACTCTGCCACGGCAACATTCGCCGAAGGTTTGGGCATGATCCCCGTACAGGTTGAAGCTGCTGAACTTAGTCAGGCACTGGCAACGGGTGTAGCTGAATCCTTCATCTCATCCGGATCAACCGGTTATGACCGCAAAGTTTGGGAACACCTAAGCCACTACTACAAAGTAAATGCATGGTTGCCGCGCAATTATGTGATGGTCAACAAAGGCGTTTGGGACGGCTTGGACGCTGACACTCAGGCGGCTTTGCAAAAAGCAGGTGACGAAACCGGCGCGGCCTGTGCACAAAAATCTGCTGATCTTGCAAGCTTCTACTTTGAGGAATTGGAAAAAGGCGGCATGACCGTGGAGCCGGCCAGCCCGGATTTCTTGGCTGAATTGAAAGCCATCGGTGCTAAAATGACTGATGACTGGCTGAAAGAAGTTGGTGCTGACGGTCAAGCTATTCTTGACGCATACAAAGCTAACTGATTTCAGTTTATACTATTGCGCGGCCCTCTAAGAAAGAGGGCCGCGTTGATTTAAGGGGAGAATACAATGAATGATTGGGCATCACTGTTGGGCATTCCATTATGGGCTTGGTTGTTCGTTATGCCTATAATTTTTGCAACCCTTTGTTTCTTTTTTCGCGCAACAGGAAAGCGGTTGTTAACACCCGTATGGCACTTGTTGGATCGCGTTTATTTAGCCAGTGGTGTATTGGCCGCAGTGTTTATGGTTATAATTTTAGTGATCATCGTACTTCAAATGATTGCGCGCTGGAGCAGTGTTAGCTTTCAGGGCTCTACCGAGTTTGCGGGTTATGCAATGGCGGCCACGTCATTCTTTGCTTTTGCTTATGCTCTAAACAACGGTGCCCATATCCGAGTTTCGATTTTACTGAATATCAATAATTTCACACGTAAATGGGTGGATGCATATGCGATGCTGATAGCCGCCGTCACAGCCACATATTTCGCAAGATACGCTGTGAAAACAAATTTCATGTCCGACATGCTGAATGATCGAACGCAGGGGCAAGACCAAGTTCCGGAATGGTTTATCGCATTCATTAGCATGTTCGGTACATGGCCTACAGATTGGGGCGAGCTATGGGCTAATGTCGGGGATGCATGGGTATATACGCCCGTTTGGTTGCCTCAACTACCGATGTCCATAGGATCAACGCTCTTGGCAATTGCGCTGTGGGATAATCTTTTCCGACTTTTGATCAATGGTAAAAGCAACATTAAAGGCGAGGCAGTAGAATGACCGAACTTTATGCAACCGCAATTTTTCTTTTTGTGCTTTTTGCACTTCTGGGCAGTTCCGTCTGGATAGGTCTGGCGCTTATGGGTGTCGCTTGGGTCGGTATGGAACTATTCACAACAAGGCCGGCCGGTGATGCTATGATCACGACAATCTGGACAGGTGCTTCCAGTTGGACATTAACGGCCCTGCCGTTGTTTATTTGGATGGGTGAAATCTTGTTTCGAACGCGATTATCACAGGATCTTTTTCGCGGGCTTGCACCATGGATGCGTTGGTTGCCGGGCGGATTGCTGCACACCAATATTGCTGGTTGTACACTCTTTGCCGCTGTGTCGGGATCGTCTGCTGCAACACTTACAACAGTAGGTAAAATGTCGATACCGGAGCTGCGCAAGCGCGGTTACCCGGAATATATGATAATCGGGACATTGGCCGGGGCGGCGACGCTTGGTTTGATGATCCCCCCATCTTTGACTTTGATTGTTTATGGCGTGACCATCAACGAGTCTATTACAAAGCTTTTCATGGCCGGAATATTGCCGGGGTTGGTTTTATCCAGCTTATTTATGGCATATATTATTGGCTGGCATTTTCTACGTAAAGATGAACGGCCCGAACCGGAGCCATCAATGCCGCTAACGGAGATGTTTTCTGAAAGCCGTTTTTTGATACCTGTTTTGATGTTGGTATTCACTGTAATCGGATCAATGTACTTTGGCTGGGCGACAGCTACCGAGGCTGCCGCTGTGGGTGTGTTGGGCTCACTTGCATTGGCTACGCTTCAACGTTCACTGACCTGGGAAACCTTTAGTGCCAGTTTGATGGGTGCCACACGCACCTCTGCCATGATTGCACTCATCTTGATGGGGGCCGCTTTTTTGTCTTTGGCAATGGGGTTTACCGGATTACCGCGGGCACTTGCGACATGGATCGACACGATGAACCTTTCCCCAATCGTTTTGATCGCCGTTCTTACCGTATTTTATCTTGTTTTGGGAATGTTCATGGACGGTTTGTCTTCGGTGGTGTTAACAATGGCGATTGTAGAACCCATGATACGCCAAGCCGGGATTGATGTTATTTGGTTCGGTATTTTTCTTGTAGTGGTGATTGAAACTGCCCAAGTGACACCGCCGATCGGATTTAATCTATTCGTATTGCAGGGCATGACCACACATGAGATTTCTTATATTGCGAAAACGGCTATCCCAATGGTTGGATTGATGCTTTTGATGGTTGTTATCCTTGTGGTCTGGCCGGAACTTGCGACATGGCTGCCTGATAACATTCGTAGCAACAATTAATGATACGAATCCTGACTTATATCGGGCAACGGTCATCGTCGGTGATGATATTGGGATTGTTTTTAGTTGCCCTGTTACCGCAAGTTTCCAGTGCTTTGCGCCCGGTACTTCCATTATTGGTGTCGCTGGTATTGGGCTTGGCAATCGCGCGGCTTGATCTGTTAAACGTGATGCGCGAATTTGTCGATGTGCGTAAATTATTACTGCTGTTCTGCCTTGTTCTTTTATTCATGCCAATCACTTGTCTTATTTTGGTTTCGTTCTGGCGCATGCTCCATATGGATGAAAATGGTGTACTTTTATTAATCGTATTTGCAGCAACCCCACCACTAAGTTCCGCTACTAGCCTGAGCTTGTTATTGGGTTATAACGCCCGCATTACATTACAGGTAACCTTGCTGGCCACTCTTGCGTCACCAATTCTTGGGCCCCTCTGTTTCGCCTTGGCGGGTTTTGAAACTGACATTGATATGGTTTCGATGGCATCACGGATTACAATGATGATTGCAGGCGGCTTTGGGCTTGGCATTCTGGTGCAAGCTGTGTTCGGGGCATCTGCAATCGCACGAAACCCGCATGTTTTTAACGGCATAGTTGCTTTGTCTATGGTCTTATTCCTCTTTCCTGTTTTTGATGGGGTTATTAATTATATACGTAATGCTCCCATGCAATCCTTTGCGGTCTTGCTTTTGGCAATCATATTGAATCTTGGCGGTAATATAGTGACGCGCTGGATCAGCCAGCGCTTTTCGTCGCCGCAGACCGCCAGTGCTTTGGGCCTGATGTTCGGCAACCGTAATCTTTCGCTTTTCCTTGCGGTTTTGCCTATTAATCCGCTTCTAAGTATCTTTGTCGCGGCCAGCCAATTTCCGATGTATGCAACACCGGCTTTGTTTGGGCGAAAAAGGCCTAGGTGATTTCTGATTTTTGGAATTCTAAAATGACAATGACACGCAACAATTCAAAAGAACAAGAAGAAGTGCCTTTCCTTGGCATCTTGATGTTGGATACAAAATTCACCAGAATTTTGGGCGACGCAGGCAATATAGACAGCTACGACACACCGGCACGCATACGCGTTGTCAGTGGTGCCGGTAGTTTGGATATCGTCAAGGATGGGCTGCCGGAAGAAGAATTGATCCAGGCATTTTGTCAGGCTGCCAGAGAGTTAGAGGCCGAAGGCGCATACGGAATTGTGTCGACATGCGGTTTTTTGATTTCTGTTCAAGATCGAATATCCGGTGCAGTCGGTATCCCTGTGATGATGTCAGCACTATCACTTTACGCTGGAATTCGTGATAAATTCCCTAATCGCCCTATCGGTATCCTGACCGCATCATACAAAAGTCTGGGGATCACCGCATTGCAGGCGGCAGGAATTAAACGTAATGATGTCCGCATCTTAGGTATGGACGATTGTGTTGCGTTCGCGGATGTAATCTTGCGACCCAAAGATCAACAGTCAGAAAAAATTGATCCACCGGCTATCGAAATCGCTGCCATAGAAAAAGCGATGTCATTGCTGAATACTGACCCTGATATCTGTGTGTTTCTATTGGAATGTGGAAATTTACCCCCCTATGCAAAGGCCATAGAAGAGGCCACTAAACGACCCGTCTATTCGATACTGGATGGGGCAAGGCATATGACAAAACAGCAGCCCCAATAACCGTTTTCAGTTGGATAGCAGTGCAGAAGAAAGCCGTTCAGGGTAATCAGTCGGAAACATCCAGATGGATTGACCTTCAGGCCTAACCAATCCTCTGGTTGATGGAGATAAACCATAAAGCATAGAGACAAAGATATCGCTACTCGCCCACGGTGAGGATCGAAAATACCAATGTCCGTTGCCTGTAGCGGAATTCTCAGCCTCTGAAACATCGATTAGTGAGAGTTTCTTCATGTTTATCAGTCTTTGCTCCACTTCGCTCGAGCGGCTATCGTTTACCCAGATTTGGCCCAGTCTGTGATCGCCGTAAAACAGTTTTGAGATGTTAAGGGCAGAGTCTGATTTTGACATGTAGATTGACATGTGATCCACCGCATCCAATATCCCATCAGTCAGAGTTTGACCAAAAAAGTTGCGGTCCATATCGCTTCCAACCAGTATGACATTTCCAATACGCGGGCTTTTCGCAGGTGAGGAACCATTTCTAAACTTATTCATCAATGCGATTTGATATGTAACTTCGAATGCCAACCGGGAACCGGCGCTATAACCTATAAGATGAATGCGTCTAGCTTTTGTGTTGTCTGATAGAAATTGTAACAGTTCACGCAAATTACGCCTTGTTGCATTGGCGGTTTCGGCATCTTTGAAATAAGCAAAACGATTTGGGGTCGATGGCCAACTGTAGCTGATAAATGCACCTTGGTATCCAAGGAAATGTTGCAACTCTTTCGAAACCAATACCGAATAATCGAAATCAACATTGTAACCGTGGATATAGATAAAAATATCCTTGTTCTTAGAGATTGAAAGTTGCCTATCGATTTGCTGTGCAAAAGACCGCCCAGCTTGGTCAATTGTTTTTTTAGCAGGTGGATTGTCTATAAAGGATGTTAAGCTTATTGGCAGTACACCAATTTCATCTGTATTTGCCACCTTGAGTATGTATTTTTTATCCCGCTCGGCTGAAATCGTAATCTGCCGAATGCTTTCCCAATCATTAATTGGCGGTGATATTTTTACGTCGGCTGTACCTGCTCGTAATAAATGCCCACGCGCATTCGCATAGAAGGTTTGGGCTTTGTCAATTGCAGCAGGTTCGCGATCCGTCACGTAAAAAAGCTTTGTCTGTTCCTCAAATGTTGCTTTCTTCAAATCCGGAAAAGGATCAACTGCACCGTCTCTGTAAATTTCAGGGGACGGCATTAACTCAATCTGGTTGTAAACAGCCTCGCCGCACGCCGAGAGGCTTATGAGTAGGGGGATAAACAGTAAAGACGATAGGAGCCGCGCCCACGAAATATACCACTTTTGATAAAGTTGGGTACGGATATCTGCGTTAACAGAGGTGATTTCCACTAGGCTTTCCAAGAATACTATTTCAGTTCTTGTAGTGCTTGGGCTTCGGATACTTGCGTGAATGATGGGCGGCCAGCATATAATCCCATTTTCACGTCTCCGCGAACATAATATGTTTGGCCAGCGGTTGCGTTTATTGTGATCGCATCCTGTGAAATGACTTGTGACCAAAAAGTTTGTGCTCCGGGACTCACAGTCTTGTAAAGCACGGAACCGCTTATCAGTTGTCCAACAGGTCCTTCTGCGTGGTTAATATTAAAACGTATTGCACCACCTGCAAAAGCCGCGGGTCTATAGAAAACAATCAGTGCTTTACCTTGCGGTATTTTTGGTTGTTCTGTTTGGCTATTGATGGTGCCGCTTGGCACACATGCAGACAATAAAGGTAGAGATCCCAGTGATAGTATAAAATGCCTTTTGTTCATTTGCGAAATCCCCAATAGTGTCAATTATTTAAATTGATAGTTTAATGAACTAATATAATCAATGTATGATCCCGATACATATAGGGGATTGTCTTTGTGCCCGCTCTGTCGAAGAAGCGATTTTGGAAGGTTTGCGTATAGTTTCATTGCTTTGAAGGTTAAAAAACTAGATATAAAACAGCACCCAGAATAGCTGACCTGATGGCTATGCTTATCGTTATTTTCTATTAACTTATTTGTGTCAAAGTCACTATTTTTGCGCTCTATTGCGACGCACTCTACGGTCGCGCCAAATTATCAACAGGCCGCCAAATATGATCAGTAATGCCCCCGGAAAGAGATCATCAATCGGAGTTTCACCAAAAAACATCCAACCAAAGATAAATGCGCTTAAAATTCCGAAATAGTTGAACGGTGCCAGATTGCTCTGCTCGGTCATTCTAAATGATATGACCAACACCAACACAGCCGATCCGCCAAGGCACCCCATCGCGAAGATCCATCCCAAATCAGCGGGGTCGTTCAACGCCGAGAAGCCGCCTGCTATAAACGTCAGCATTATCGCGCCCATAAACGATACAACTGTAGAATAGAGATTGATAAGCGGGCTTGGCACATCAAGGTCAAGCATGCGCGACATTACACCTGACAATGCATATAGAAACGCGGCACCTAACGGCAACAATGCGTCATAGGAAAAACTATCGCCCGATGGCCCCACGATCATAACCACACCTAAAAACCCGATACCAACAGCAAGCCACCGTGCAATTCCGACCCGTTCTCCAAGCAGAGGGACTGCAAGGGCGGTCATGAACAACGCGTTGGAATAGGTAACGGTCGTAGCTGTGGCAAACGCCAGCCGTCCTAGTGACAGATAAAACAAAAATTGCGCTAATGCCGTAATCAAACCGCGCAGACACGCAAGCCGCCACTGGCGCATCCGCAATATACGTCCTTTTTGATGCCATTGACGAGAGTACCATAGGGCAATCGCGCTGGGTATCAGCCCAAAAAAGTTGCGATAGGTACTTAACTCGGCGGCGTTATAATTTTCAGATAGGTGCTTAATTATCAACCCCATCAAATCGAACAGAACAATAGCGAATAAACTCAGTAGAATAGCAGGTACAATTTTGTCAGAGCCATGGGAGTTCATCCATAGACATCCCGCATGAAGATGGAAAAGATGCAACACAACACCAATTGCGCACGCTTTGGGTTTTTCCATATGAAAGAGGGTATTGTGCGTTTTATAGGATCGCTCCAAATTTTTGGTGGCTTCGATTAAAGGCGGCGTTTGTTGATGATAAAGTGTCTGTTTACGGATTGCTTATTGAATTGATATATTCCAACATGCCCCCTACTATGATGCCAATGTGCCATCCGAACAAAGGGATTTCTTTATATACGCTGTTCATTATTTGAATAGTTCTGCGATATAATCAATTCTTTATCCAATTAGGACGGGTTCAAAAGTAAATAAGGGTTCTAGGGAGGAATACCATGAAAAAACTATTAGGGGCAGCGTTAGCTGCAACCATGCTAACCAGCCTTGCACAGGCAGCGGAAGTGAAAATCGGCTTTGTCACCACATTGACTACAGGTGCAGCTGTTATTGGCAAAGATCAGGAAAAAGCTGTCAATCTTGCGATAGAGCATATGGGCGGCAAAATGGGTGACTTGGATGTTAATCTGATATTTGCCGACGATGGATTTAAGCCTGAAACGGGCAAGCAGGTCACGGACAAGCTGGTCAAACAGGACAATGTCGATATTGTTGCAGGCTATATCTGGAGCCACGTTTTACTGGCGTCGCGCAAATCCGTACTGGATGCAGGCAAATTTCTGATTACAGCCAATGCAGGCCCGGGTCCTGTTGCAGGTAAGCTTTGTCACGAAAACTTCTTTTCCTCTAGTTGGCAGAATGATGAAACCCCAATGGCGATGGGTGAAGTGCTGAACCAAAAGGGTGTGAAATCGATTTATATCATCGCGCCAAACTATGCCGCAGGTAAAGGCATGGTTGCGGGTGTTAAACGTACCTTTAAGGGTGAAATTATGGGCACGGACATGACAACATGGCCAACCCAGTTGGATTTCTCGGCTGAACTGGCGAAAGCCAAAGCATCAGGCGCTGAAGGCCTATTCGTGTTTTACCCCGGCAAAGCCGGTGGTGCGTTCATGAAACAATACCAACAAGCGGGCCTAAAAGACAGCTTGCCGCTTTATACAACATTCACAGTTGATGCATTGTCACTGCCAAAATTCCAGGCAGCCGATTTCACTGATGTTCTGGGGTCACAATTCACCCAGCAATGGGATCCGACGATTGATAACGCACAAAACAAACGCTTCGTTGCAGACTTCCGTGCCAAACACGGCAGCTACCCATCGTTTTACGCAGCCCAAGCATACGATTCCATATTCCTGATAAAATCAGCCGTGGAAGCCGTTGGCGGTGATCTGACCAATATGGATGGCATGCGTGCTGCTATGAAATCAGCAAGCTATCCATCTGTGCGCGGAGAATATACTTACGGCAACAACCATATGCCAATCCAGGCATATTACCTGCGTGAAGTTGTGAAAGACAGCGACGGTAACTGGACAACAAAAATCGTACAAACGGTTTATGATGCACATCAGGATATCTACGCAAAAGATTGCGCTCTGAAATAAACTCAGACGGTTTTGATATTAATATGGCCGGGAAAATAACCCGGCCATATTCACGTAACGCCAAGCGGAAATTACCCTCGTGGATTATACACTTCTATTTGTGCAGGTATTAAACGGCTTGCAACTTGGGTTGCTGCTGTTTTTGGTGGCGTCCGGACTGACACTTGTTTTTGGCATTCTCGACTTTGTAAATCTGGCGCATGGCTCGATCTATATGATCGGGGCGTTTATTTGTGCGTCTTTAACATTTGTTCTGGGCAATTTTCTTTGGGCAGTTCTGGTCGCACTCCCGCTCACAGGGTTGGTGGGATATGCCGTCGAACTTTTGGTCGCACGTAGATTATACGATAAAGATCATCTTGATCATGTGCTGGGAACATTTGGTCTGCTGTTAGTGCTGGATACATTGGCCCATATGATTTGGGGGCCAGCGGGTATAACCGTGCCTCTGCCTGCTTGGCTTGACGGACAGATAGAGCTGTTTGAAGGGGCTAATATTCCAGTTTTCCGACTGCTTATCATCGGCACGGGCTTGGCTGTGGCTGCGGGATTGTTCTGGTTGGTGAACTATACACGACTAGGCATGCTTATCAGGGCAGGTGCATCAAACCGCACGATGGTGTCTGCGCTGGGTATCGATATTCAGACGCTATTTGCCTTGGTATTCGCATTAGGCGCTATGCTGTCGGGCCTTGCAGGTATGCTGATCTCACCGATTACCGGTGCCACTATCGGGATGGGTGGGCAGATCATTATCACAGCATTTGTTGTGATCATTATCGGCGGTATCGGCTCGATGAAAGGCGCTTTTATTGCAGCGGTTCTGATCGGATTGATCGATACGTTGGGACGGTCATTTCTGGACTCATTGTTTGAACTGGTCATGAGCGAAAATGCAGCCGAGACAGCAGCCCCCGCAGTATCGGCTATGATGATTTATATTCTGATGGCGATCATTTTGGCGGTCAAACCGCAGGGCTTGTTCCCACCCAAGGTACGCTGATGAAAAACATGACAAAAACCAATTGGGCAACCCTGATCTGTATGGTGGTACTGGCCGTTTTACCACCGTATTTTCTGTTGCATGGTCAGGCGTTTTATATGGATCTTGCGACGCGTCTTGTGATCTTGGGTATTGCCGCGGTCAGCCTGAACCTTATCCTTGGCTATGGCGGTATGGTGTCATTCGGGCACGCCGCATTTATCGGGCTTGGTGCTTATGCCGTAGGCATACCGTCTCATCACGCCACATGGGGCGGGTTTGATTTGATTGCCAGCTACAACGGTCTGTTTCAACTGGCGTTGGCCATTGTGATTGCCGCAGTGTTCGCGCTGATCACGGGTGCGATCAGCTTGCGCACCAAAGGCGTGTATTTCATTATGATCACCATGGCATTCAGCCAAATGGCATTCTTTTTGTTCCAGTCATTAGATGTTTATAACGGTGATGACGGGCTGACGATTGACGTGCGTTCCGAATTGCCATTCATCAATCTGGATAGCCCTATGCAGCTTTACGGGCTTAGTTATGGTTCACTTGTCGCGGCAATGCTGCTGGTCAAAACCATTGTAAATTCGCGGTTTGGCATGGTGTTGCAAGGGGCCAAAGACAATAACGAACGTATGGTGACATTGGGCTTTAACACCTATTTTTACCGCCTGACCGCCTATGTTATTTCGGGTACCATGTGTGGCTATGCCGGCTTTCTGTTAGGTAACTTCACCACGTTTATTTCACCTGATATGATGCACTGGACGCGCTCGGGCGAGTTGATGTTTATGGTTATACTGGGTGGCGCATCTACCGCATTAGGCCCAATTTTGGGTTCTTCTGTGTTTATTTTAATGGAAGAGATATTGTCATCCTTTACCATTTTCTGGCACTTGCCGTTCGGTTTGATGCTGATCGGGTTGGTTCTGTTTGTGCGCGGCGGGCTGATGGGCCTGCTTAAAGGCAAGGGGAAATAATATGACGCCCTTGCTGGAAATTAATGGTCTAAAGAAAAGCTTTGGTGGTGTTATCGCTACGGATGATGTGCATCTGGATGTGATCAAGGGTGAAATCCACGCCATAATCGGCCCGAACGGGGCTGGCAAAACCACGTTGGTATCACAATTGTCAGGGGCGCTAAAACCTGACGCCGGCACGGTTTTGTTAAACGGTTCAGACATCACTGATAAGCCTGCATATGCACGCGCCAAACTGGGGATTACCCGCTCTTTTCAGATCACCTCACTGGTCATGGGTATGTCGGTTCTGGATAATGTGGCGCTGGCCGTTCAAGCGCGTGACGGGCACTCTTACAGGTTCCTGAAACCTGCCCGCAAAATTGCCCATATCCGCGAAGAAGCGATGTTGAACTTGGCCAAAGTTGGTCTGGCAAAACGGGCGCATGATCTTACATCTCAATTGTCACATGGTGAGCACCGCCAGATTGAAATCGCTATTGCGCTGGCTTCAGATGCAGAACTGATGTTGCTGGACGAACCGATGGCAGGGCTTGGCCCAAAAGAAAGTGCCTCGCTGGTTGCGTTTTTGAAAGAACTGAAAGGCCAACGTAGCATTTTGTTGATCGAACATGATATGGACGCGGTCTTTGCCTTGGCTGATCGCATATCGGTACTGGTTTACGGGCGGATCATTGCGACAGGGTTGCCGGATGAAATTCGCAGCAATGACGCTGTGCGCCACGCGTATCTGGGAGAGGAATGATGCTGAAAATATCAAACCTTACAACCCATTACGGCGCATCACAGGCCCTGTTCGGAATTGATATAGAAGTTCCCGCAGGGCAGGTGGTAACTCTTTTAGGGCGCAACGGGATGGGTAAAACCACGACGATCAACTCGATTATGGGAATTGTACCTGCAAGTGGTGGCGCGATCAGTTTTGAAGGTACGGAACTGGTTGGTCGCCCATCCTTTAAGATCGCCAATCTAGGCTTGGGATTGGTGCCCGAAGGCCGCCAGATATTTCCAAACCTGTCGATGATGGAAAACCTGATTGCCACGGCCAGCAATCATTTGAAAGTCTCAAATCCATGGACGGTGGAACGTGTGTTCGAATTGTTTCCGGAACTGGCAATCCGGCAAAGTTCGATGGGTAATCTTTTGTCGGGCGGCGAGCAGCAAATGCTGGCCATTGGCCGCGCTTTGATGACCAACCCCAAATTGCTGATCCTGGACGAAGCAACCGAAGGGCTTGCCCCCTTGGTTCGTCAAAAAATCTGGGCGGCCCTGACCCTGATCAGAAATGAAGGCATGTCCATTTTGGTGGTGGATAAAAACCTCAGTGATCTATTGCGCATCGCGGATCGCAATTTCATTATCGAGCGCGGTAAAATTGTTTGGGATGGTACATCCGACGCGTTACGCAAAGACAGGGACGCATTGCACCGTTACCTTGGGGTCTAAGCAAAGCGTTAATATTAACGCAATATCTTGCGCGTTAACGGGGATAGTGCATTATAAAACATAAATTATATGCTCCAATGTGATCATGCAGGGCGGGAGGCCGGGAATGTCATCAAAAGGAAATGCGGCACTATACTTTGTCGATAGGCATATCGATGAAGGGCGCGGTGATAAGATTGCCTTTCGTGAAGCCGCAGGAGATAAAAGAACACTTACATATGGTGAACTTTCCAATCGGTCGGCTTGCGTTCACAGCGCATTGTCACGTGCGGGCATTCACCGTGAAGAACGCGCCCTGATGCTGGTTCTCGATAAAATAGAATTCCCCGAGATTTTCTGGGGCTGTCTGAAAGCGGGCGTTGTACCTGTTCCCCTGAATACACTGCTATCTACATCGGTCTATGAGGCAATTCTTAATGACAGCCGTGCAGCCTGCCTGTTTGTTTCCGCCGAGCTTTTGCCTGTTGTGGATCCTGCAATTCAGGCTGCATCTTATCTGCGCAAGGTTATCGTTGTGGGGGGGGATGCCACAAAAGGCGCGGATACCTATTCTGATTTTCTGAAAGGGTGCGCACCTGCCGAGACGTTGAATGTCGCGGATGATGAAATTGCATTTTGGTTATATTCGTCCGGCACAACTGGCCTGCCCAAAGGGGTGCGCCACGTCCACGAAAGTTTAAAAGCAACCTCCGATACATACGGCCAACAAGTGTTGAATATCAAAGAGGACGATGTGGTTTTTTCCGTTGCGAAAATTTTCTTTGCATACGGTCTGGGTAACGCAATGACGTTTCCTATGTCGGTTGGCGCCACAACAGTTTTATTTGAAGGGCGACCGACGCCTGCAGTTTCTGTTGATATAATTCAAACAGAACACCCGACTGTTTTTTGCGGGGTGCCTACATTATACGCCGCAATAATCGCCCATATCGAAAACGGTGATATGCCAATCAACAGCACATTGCGGTGTTGTATTTCCGCAGGCGAAGCCTTGCCTGAAGATATCGGAAAACGCTGGCATGAAATTTGGGGCGCAGATATTCTGGACGGTGTCGGATCGACTGAAATGCTTCATATATTCTTGTCCAACGGTAACGACGATGTGGTTTATGGAACGTCCGGTACGGCTGTGCCCGGCTATGATCTGCGCTTGGTTGACGACGCAGGCAAAGATGTCGTCAACACAGGCGAAATTGGAGAATTGCTTGTGCGCGGCACATCAGCCGCTGACGGATATTGGAACCAACGGGATAAAAGCCGGATAACATTCGAAGGTGAATGGACGCGCACAGGTGACAAATATGAACTGAACCCGGAAGGCCGCTATATATATTGTGGGCGCACGGACGATATGTTCAAGGTGTCCGGAATTTGGGTATCTCCGTTCGAGGTGGAACAGGCATTGGCGTCACATCCGGTAATTCTGGAAGCGGCAGTCGTTTCTGCACGCGATGAACAGGGGTTGGAAAAACCTATGGCATATGCGGTACTGAAATCGGGGCAGGATAGCGAAGCGTTGCAAAGCGAGTTGAAGGAATATGTGAAAGAAAAGGTCGGCAAATGGAAATATCCACGCTGGATAAAAATCGTACCGGATCTGCCGAAAACCGCGACGGGTAAAATTCAACGGTTTAAACTTAGGACAGGGACATGAGCAAATTTAAATGGCAGGATCGGGATGTGGCAAAGCTCTCCGCAGGTGGCAAAGCCTTGGAATACGCCTGTTTCGGACCGCCCCCGAATAAAGCCCCCACGATTGTCATGTTGCATGAAGGTCTGGGGTGTCTGGCTTTATGGCGCAATTTTCCGCAAAAACTGGCCGATGCAACGGGTTTTGGCGTCTTTGCTTATTCACGTGCGGGGTATGGGCAATCTGATCTTGCAGACATGCCAAGGCCACTGGATTACATGACACGCGAAGCTGTGGATGTCCTGCCCGATGTGCTGAACCAAATAGGCATTCATCGCTGTATATTGTTGGGACATAGTGATGGCGCATCAATTGCCGCCATTTATGCCGGCAGTATCGAAGACCATCGTATTCGTGGGCTGGTTTTGATGGCACCGCATTTCTTTACAGAGACCATGGGATTAGCTGCAATCGCCAAAGCCAAACTGGCCTATGATACCGGCGATCTTAAGCCGCGGATGGCGAAATATCACCGCGACCCCGCTAATACATTTCGCGGTTGGAACGATAGCTGGCTGCATCCGGATTTTGAACATTGGAACGTGGCTGATGTTATTGATTATCTGCGCATTCCGGTTCTGGCGATACAGGGGCGTGGCGATGAATATGGAACATATGCACAAATTCAGGAAATCGAGGATCGCATTTATGCGCCAATAGATGTGGCAATTCTGGATGAGTGCCATCATGCGCCTCATATTGATCAACCGGAAAAGACCTGTGCCGTTATTACCGATTTTACGAAACGCCTGCAGGATATTGAGATGGCCAAAGTGGTTATAGCTTAATGGTGCATACATCTTGCAAGCGGTGGCAGTATAACGCATATATTGGGTAATAACGACGTATATATGCATTATAATGCATAATATCTAAATTATGAAGGAATTCGGGTCGTGACAAAGTATATTGATTTCCAGACTGACCCATCTAAATACCGCCATTGGCGGGTCGAATATGATGGCGAGATTGCCAATCTCTATATGGATGTCGATGAGCAGGGCGGCCTTTTC